>Ga0163149_10000125_pt1 | contig 95794 bp, 72 predicted proteins | sample OliLakLV19MP5G1_FD_148604 | JGI IMG/M metagenome (GOLD analysis project Ga0163149, IMG submission 148604) | Freshwater microbial mat bacterial communities from Lake Vanda, McMurdo Dry Valleys, Antarctica - Oligotrophic Lake LV.19.MP5.G1 | ecosystem: Environmental > Aquatic > Freshwater > Lake >...
GGCTTGGATCGCGAGGAATTCCACGTCCTGCTGCTCGATGCGCGTCACCGGTTGCTGCGGACGGCGCATGTCAGCACGGGCACGCTCTCGACCTCGCTCGTCCATCCGCGTGAAGTGTTCGCCGCGGCGTTGCGTGAGTCCGCGGCCGCGATCGTCGTCGTCCACAACCATCCGTCGGGAGATCCCGAACCTTCCGCGCAGGACGTGGCCGTGACGCAGCGGCTGGTCCAGGTGGGAGCGCTCCTCGGCGTGCCGCTGCTCGATCACGTGGTCGTCGGGGGCGATCGCTGGGTCTCGCTGCGCGAAGCTGGGTCTCGCTGCGCGAACGGATTTCGTGGGCCACCGAATGAGCGCCCGACGCTCGGAGATGCCGGGCGTGCACGCCGAGAAACGGCGCCCAGGCTGCACAAAGGCCGCAGGAAGAGCGGGTTCTCGAACTCTCAACGACGGCGCGCGTACGCCGCCGCCGCGACGAGCGCGAGCCCCGCTTCGGCCGCCGTTTCGATGCGCAAGACGTGGGGGCCGAGGCACAGCGGTCGAGCACCAGCGTCGTCGAGCGCCCGGATCTCCGCGGGCGTGAATCCGCCCTCGGGTCCGACCCACAACCGAATCGGACTCGCGCGCGTGCCGGCCAGGTCGAGATCGCGCAGGGTGTCGAAGGCCTGCGCGGGCGCGCGCGGATCGAGTCGCAGATCGACGAGCGCCGGATGCGCGAGAACGCTCGCCGGAGTCTCGCCGGGTTCGATCGCGAGGCTCCACAGTCGTCCCGACTGCTTGCAGGCCTCGCGTGCGGACCGTGCGAGGCGTTCGAGCCGTCGAGGACTTTCGCCGCGCGCTTCGGGGCTTGCTCGCTCGGCGAGGAGCGGTCGGAGCACCGCCGCGCCGAGCTGAGCCAGCCGCTCGACCATGGACTCGCCCCGGTCGCCGCGCGGTAGTGCCGTGGCGACCTCGATCCAGGGGAGGCCCGAGCCGTATTCGCCTGGAGCCGGCTCGCGCGTCGGTTCGCCATCTCCGCGGACTTCGAACGTCCGCGCGTCGGACCGCGCCACGACGAGCGGCCAAGCCGCGCCCGCCCCGTCGAGCCCGACCAATTTGTCGCCGAGTCCGAGGCGCAGGACTCGTCGGGCGTGGTCGGCCTCGCCGTCGGCCAGCTCGAACAGGCCGAGTTCGGGTGGACCTACGAGCGCGAAGCGCCGGAGCGCCGGGTCGTCGTTCGGGCGGGGGACCACGCGCGGAGATTCTGGCGGCGCGGACCGGTCCTGTCGCGGAGACTGACCCAGTTGGCTGGCGTTTTGTGTGCTCGACCCGCGGACTCCACTACCGCTTGTGGGCCCAGCTCGCGCGGGAGGCCCTCCGCGGCCCGCTGTGGAGACGGACAGCCAACTGGGTCAGTCTCCGCGCGGGCTGCGCGTCCGACTCCCCGTTTGTTACAAGACCTCGCTCGCCGGGTAGCCAGCGCACTAGGGATCGGTTCCGCTGCGGCCCATCCGCGCGGCCGGCCGCTGGGCGCGACCACTCGCGACCCTCTCCCGCCCGGCCGCAGACCCACGACGCGCCCATGGACGACCGTTTCTCCCTGCGCTTCCAGTCGACCGAGCGGCGCGGAGAGGTAGTCCGGATCCCGCGCACCGGCCTCACCGTCGGGCGGAAACCCGGCAACTCGCTCCAGATCCTCGACAACTCCGTATCGGGTAAGCACGCGGAGTTCGTCGTCGAAGAGGGCGGCGTGCGCCTGCGCGACTTGGGCAGCACGAACGGTACGCGCGTCGGCCCGGAGCGCGTGCTCGAGACGCGGCTCACGGACGGAGCTCAGGTCACGATCGGCAACGTCGAGTTCCTTTTCAACGACACCGAGTCCGAAGGTCCGGCTCTGGAAGGCGAGTTCGATGCGACCCCGGCGGCCTCCGTGTCCAGCGCCGGCGACGGCCTCGAGCGCGTCGATGCGAGCTTGGTCGCGCGCGCCGGCAAACGCTCACCTGCGGCACTCGCGGGTCTCGGCGTCGCCGTGCTCGCGGCTGTGGGTATCGGCGCGTGGTTCTTCCTGAATCCGTCGAAGTCGTCGCTGGACGCTCTCACCGCCGTCGCGCCGGTCCCGGGGAATCTGCTGGCCGAGGGGTATTCGTTCGAGGGCGATCGCGACCCGTTCGGAGCCTTGGAAACCGCGCCTCAAGCGTTCCTGCCGAACACGAACGCGCGACGCAGCGGCGGACAGGGCGTGCGCGCGGAACTCGGCGCGAACGAGTGGGCCGAGCACCGCTCGCCGGCGTTCCGCGCCGGAGCCGAGCGGCTGATCCGCGCGCTCGGATGGTTGCGCACGCGCGGCGAGGTCGAAGCGCGCGTGGGTGTCGAGTTCTCCGTCCCCGAGGAACAGGAGGAGAAGTTCGCGCCGATCACGGCCTGGTCCGCGGCGGTCGGTGGCGGAACGGGATTCGTTTCCACCGGGCTCGACGCCCAAGTACCGCCGGGATATTCGCTGGCGCGCATCGTCCTCGCTGCGCGCGCGACGGGATCCGAAGGCGGAGGTGTCGTCGATGCGGACGACGTCAGCGCGTTGGAGGTCGCGAGCCCGCGACGACCGGCAGCGGAACTCGCCGGAGCCGCGCTCGACTTGCACGGGGATCCGCCGATCGCGGCGTCGCTCGCGCGCATCGATCGGCCGTGCGTCACCGGCATCCAGATCTCGTCGGCGACTGCGCACGGTGCGCCGGGCGCGGCACAACTCGCCGCGCGTGTCGAAGGGGCACACATCGTTCTCACGGCCGAAAACGTGGCCAAACCGGCGCGACTCTTCTTGCGGGTCGAGGGCCAGGTCGCGAGCGGCGGTCTCGCATCGACGGGGAAGGACGGGTATCGCACCGCGGGCGCTGGGGACGAGCGCGAAGGCGTCGAGACGCTGCTTCTCGGGCGCGGCGCGGACCTCGTGCGCGTCGTGCTGCCCGGACCGTGCTCCGTGCGCGGCGCGCGCGATGGGGCCGCGATCGTGCTCACGGTCGAGCTCGGTGCGCTCGAGCCGAAGGTACTCCTGCACCTCGATTTCTCGGCCGACAAAGGCGCGGCGGAGGACTTGGCGCACAAGGCGCGCGGCGCGGAAAAGCGCGGCGAACTCGGGCTCGCCATCGCCGGATGGAAAGAACTCCTCGACCGTTTTCCGTACGAGGCGGGCCTCGTCGAGGAAGCCGAAGCGACGCGCGCGAAGCTCGTTCAAGAAGGCTTGAGCGCCGTGCGTGAGGTGCGGGCCGAGGCCGAGCGCGCGCGCTTCTTCGCGCTGCCGAACTTGTACGTCGGGACGCGTGAGCGCGCGCTCGCCGTCGCCGCGCGGTACGTCGGCTCGGAGGTCGAGACCGACGCCGCACAACTCGCGGCCGCGCTCGACACGGAAGCGTCGGGGCTGCGACAGGACGAGGATCGCGCCGAGCGCGAACGCCTCGCCGCTGTGCTCGAAGTGCTCGAAAAGCGCGGAGCCAAGGGCCTCGCCGGTGAAGTCCGTGCTCGACTCGAGAAGCTGGAAGGTCCTCGCTAGATGCCGCGCACCGTCACAGGTCTCGACATGGGTTCGCGCACGGTCAAGGCCGTGCGGGGCTACACGAAGGGCAACACGTTCGTCGTCACGGACTTCGCCGTGGTGGCCGTCGTCGCGCCCGAACTCGTCGATGGTTGGAAGGGACTCGCGCTGCCTTTCAAGCCGACCGAAGCGCGCGTCGGACTCTCCGGTCGCGACGTGAACGTGCGCTACGTGCGCGTGCCGCGCGTGCCCGACTGGCAGCTCAAGAAGCTCATGCGCTTCGAGGTCGAGGAGATCGGCGGGCAATCGGGCGCCGAAGTCGCTTCGGACTGGAACCTCTTGCCCGAGTTGCCCGAGATCGAGGGCGAGGACGTCGCGCTACTCGCGATGGCACGCGAGAGCTTGCTCCAAGCGCACGCCGCGGGACTCGCGCGTCTGGGCGGCAAGCTCGACGCGTTCACCCCCAACGCGATCGCGCTCTACAACGCCTTCCTGCGATTCGGAGCGGTGCAGGACGAAACCGTCTTGCTCGCGAACATCGGTTGGGACAACACGGACGTCGTGATCACGCGCGGGCCGGATCTGCTCTTCGCGCGTAATTTGTCGGGCGGATCGCGCCTTTTCGACGATGCGATCGCGCAACGGCTCGACCTCTCCGCGGCGAAGGCCGTCGACTTCAAGGAACGCCTCGTCGACCTCGACCCCGCGGCACGATTCACGGATCCGAACGCCGAACGCGCGACGCGCGCTGCACAAGCCGCGGCGGGCCAACTGCTCTCCCTGCTCCAGTCGGCGGTCCTCTTCTCGAAGGCCCAGGTCAAGATCTCGGGGCTCAAGCTCGACCGCGTGCTCCTGTGCGGCGGCGGCGCGGCGCTGAAGGGCTTGCCGCGTTACCTCGCGAACGGGATGACGGTGCCGGTCGAGATCTTCGACCCGTTCCGCGTCGTCGACACGACGAAACTCTCGCCCGAGGCGCGCGACGATCTCGAGGATCGCAAGCTCGAGTCGGTCGTGGCTCTCGGTCTCGCCGCCACGGCCTCGGATCCCGCGGCATACGGCATCGAGATCCTGCCCGCGGCGCTCGCTAAGAAGCGCGCGTTCTGGGGCGGGACCGTGTGGTTGATCGCGGCCGGCGTCTTGGCGCTCGGGTTCCTCGGGTTCCAGGCTTGGCGCACGAAGGGTGATCTCGATGCGGCGCGCGCTCGCGCCGTGGCGCTCGAGCAGCAGTACAAGAAGGTCTCCGGTCTGCACCGCAAGGCCGAGGAGATGGCGCTCGAGAACGCGCGTCTCGCGAAGCTCGGGCGTGAACTCCACGCGGCGAAGGGCTCGGGCGAACAGGTTGCTCGCACCCTCGACTGGTTGCGCGCGGATCTGCCGCGCGAATTCTGGGTCACGCAACTCACCAGCGATTTCCGCGCGGATCCAGAGCTCGGCGTCGCTCGCGGCGCCGAGAAGCCGATCGTCTCCATCGTCGGTAAGGCGCGTGAAGGGAGCAATTCGTTGCCCCAGCTCTACGAACAGTTCCTCGGCAAACTGCGCGCGCGCTTGCCCGAGGGCGTGATTCCGAAGGAGAAGCTCGCCCCGAACGGCGCGCGGTTCACCTTGGACCTCACGCTGTTCGCTCCGCCGCCGGCTGATGCGGCCGACGCCGCCGGGACGACGGGAGGCAAGCCGTGAACCTCGAAGCTTTCTGGCAGGAAAACAAGCGTTTCGTGCTCATCGTGGTCGGGGGAGCGTTGGTCTTCCTCGTGGGCTGGATCGCGATCCAGAGCCTTCTCGGCGACGACCTCGCCGCGCAGCGTCGCTCCGCGGAGAGTTCGCAGCGCAAGCTCGCGAGCGAGCCGATGTACAGCGCCGACGACTACAGGAAGTTGGAGACGGAGAACGGCACCTTGATCGCCGCCGTGGAGACCCTCACGAACGCGGTGTCGTGGAAGGCGCGGCCCTTGTTCGCTCTCGACTCGAAGCGCGGGGCACCGAGCAACCACTACTTCGCCGCCGTCGCCGCGACGCGCGAGGACCTCCTGCGGCGCGCGGGTCGAGCGAACCTGCGCATCCCGGAAGACCTCGGACTGCCGGCACTGTCGCCCACGAAGGAAAGCGACATCGTGCGCTACCTCGAGGGCCTCGACCTCGTCGACCGAGCCGTGCGCTTCGCTCTCGAAACCGGTTGTCAGCGCGTCGATCGCATCCAGATCCAGCTCGACCCCAAGCTGAATTCGAAAGTCGGCGTCGGCACCCTCGAGCGGACCCGGATCACCATGAACTTGTCCGGCCCGCCCGCGCCCCTCGTCGCGTTCCTCGCGCGGTCACAAGAAGCCGAGGTCCAGGCGGACGGATCGCTGGCCGCGGGACCGCTGCTCGTCGAGCGTTGCGAGATGACGCCGGCGCGCGCCAGCAACCGAGCGGACGAGGGATCGCTCGAAGTCGTGTTCGTAGTCGCGCGCATCGTCGCAGCCCCGAAGGTCGATCAGTAGGAGCTCCGGAAAACCCTTTGGAACTGCGCAAGGAACCGATCGTGTTCGCCGTCGCCGCGTTGGCCCTCTCGGGGCTCGCGTGGAGCGCGTTGTCCGCCGACGTCACGCGCCGCGCGAGCCAGAAGAAGGCCGAGGGTTTGCCGGTCGCGTCGAATCCGGCACCGGATGTCGCCTCGGCCTTGCCGACGACTCGCCTGTCGAAGCTCGCCGCGCGAGACCTGTTTTCTCCGCCGAGTGATTCGCGTCCGTTGCCGCCGCTGGGCCTCGAACCGCCGCCGCTCACGCCGCTCGACTCGATCGCGCCGCCGCCGGTTCCCGGCCCGGATTCGCGTTTGTGGGGCCAATTCCTGCGTGTGCAGGCCTCGACGGTCGCAGTGCCCGATCTCTTCGCCGTCGAGGAAGACGCGCTCGACGACGGGGCCGAAGCGAGCGCACCCGTCGCGCCGACGAAGACGGCGGCTCTCGCGCCCGAAGAGCTCGCGGCGCGATTGACGGCCTGGAAGCGTACGTACGACTGGTTCCGCATCGGCGAGTATCGCTTCGGACAGATCAGGAACCCCGATCGCTTCCGCCTCGCGAAGCGCGCCGACGAGGACCTTCTCTTCATCGAGTTCGATCCCGAGAAGGGCGCGCCGCGTTTTCCGGGCCAGTCGCCGATGAAGGTGCCGCGCAAGACGGTCGCGGAGTTCGATTTCGCGGCAACGATCCCGAACGAGATCGAACGTCGACGAATTTCGTTCGGCGATCCGCTCTCTGCGTCGGAGTACGACGCTGCGCTCCAGTACGCCGCCTGGTGCGTCGAACAACGCTTCGAAACGCCGCGCGCTCTCGAAGCCGCGGCGGAGATGTACGCGCGCGCGGCGAAGGTGCTCGCGGAGGATCCGGCGCCGCGGCTCGGGCTCGCGCGCGTCCACGAGGCGGCCTTCCGTTTCGAGGAGGCGTTCCAGATCTATCGCGGGCTGCTCGATGGGACGATGCGCAACAACGCGCAGGTCCTCGTGCGACTCGGAGAACTGCAAGCGCGGTTCCGCTTGTTCGGGGAAGCGGAAGCGACGCTGCGCGATGCGGAGAAGTACGGACGGACGTCGTGGCAGGCGCAGGCTGCGCTGGGTGAATTCCTGCTCGCGCGCGGTCGCTCGCGAGAGGCCGTCGAACACTTGCGCCTCGCGAATCAGTTCGAACCGTCGGGCGCGGAGGAGAAGCGCGATCGCGCGCGTCTGCGCGCCGGCCTCGGTGCCGGGCTCATCGCGATCGGCGAAGTGACGGCAGCGGCCGAGTGGTTCGAGAAAGCGTTGCAGGTGGATCCGACGAGCGACGCTGCTCGGGCGGGACTCGCGGCGGTGCGCGTGCTCGCGCCCGATTCCGCGGCACGCGGTTCCACCGATAGCGGCCTCGAAGCCAAGGGCTTCGAACGACTGTTCGCCACCGGGATCGAACTTGCCCGGAAGCCGGATGCGGCCTCGGCCCGCGCGGCGCGCGAGTCGTTGCTCGCGGCAGCGGCGCAGGATCCGCTGCGCGCACCGCTCGCGCATCGAACGCTGTCGTGGCTCGCGGAGGCGACCGGTCATCCCGACGAGGCGTTGCGCTTCGTCGACCAGGCGCTCGAAGGCGATCCGACGGACGCCTGGAGTCACTTCCAGCGCGGACGTCTCCTGGTCGCGCGCGATGACCTCGATGGGGCCGCGGAATCCTTGCGCGCGGCACTCGCGCTCGACGCCGACTTCGCCGACGCCTTGGCGTGGCTCGGGGATGTCGCGCACCGGCGGGGAGATCTCACGGGAGCGGACAAGTATCTCGAACGCGCGATCGCGCTCGATCCGAGCCTCGTGCGCGCGGCGGTCTTGCGCGGCGTGACGCTGCTCGAGGCCGACCAGATCGCGGATGCCGACCCCGTGCTGAAGCGCGCCGTCCTGCGCGATGGCGAGGAACCGGCCGCGCGCGGGGCGATGGCCTGGGTGCAGTACCGACTCGGCGATCCGACGGAGGCGCTGACGCGGCTCGCGGAGCTCGATGACGCGCGTCGCACGGCGCCCGACGACGATCCGTGGCGCGCGTGGGCGAAACGCCAGATCGAGCGGCTCACGGATCACCTCGAGAAGGTCGCGTGGACGGACGCGTTCGAGCGGCAGAGCCTCGAGAACAACTGGAATGTCCAAGAATCGAACGGCCCGCTCGTCTCGATCCACGACGGCGTCGTGTCGATCGGCGGCACGTTCAAGTCCGGCGGACGTTCGCGGCTGTGGCAGCAGAAGAACGCGGGCGACGTGGTGTCCATGCAAGCGAAGATCGTCGTCCGCGCCGGAACCACGGCGCGCGTCGGACTCTTCATCTCGCGCGAGAGCGAGCGCGGCGGCGAAACTCAGGTGGAGGCCGAGGCGACGATCTCGCGCCACCCCGATACCGCGAAGAATGCAATCCAGTTCCGGGCGATGAAGCGCGGTGAGGAAGACCTCGCGTACGTCGAGGTCCCGGGCGTCGACTGGCGCATCGACCAAACCGTCGTCCTGCGCATCGAACGCGTCGGCGTCGACAGCAACGTGCGCATCCGCGCGAGCCTCGACGGCATACCGGTCGCGCCGGACACGCCGCTGTCGGCTCTCGGACGCACGAACAACCAACTGCGTTTGGGGCTGTTCGCGGAGGGCGCGCCGGGACGATCCGTGCAGATCGACATCGACGACGTCGAGATCGTGTTCCGCCAGAAAGGGCGCTGAAGCATGGGACAGGGCCGCATGCACACGTCGAAGGCGAACGCGGGGTTCACGCTGATCGAGCTCCTCGTCGTGCTCGTCATCTTGTCGATCCTCATGATCGTGCTGCTGCCGAAGATCGCGGGCTTCGGTCAGCGCGCGAAGGAACGCACGACACAGGCGTGGCTGTCGCAGCTCTCGGCCGCGATCGGCCAGTACGAAGATCAGTTCGGTGACTACCCGCCCAGCCAGTACCTCGACAAGTGGGGCATCGCGCCGAACACGTCGAATCTCGGCGCCGAGACGCTCGTGCTCTCGATGTGGTCGCCCGAGTGGACCGGCGCGACGCTGCCCGACGATCGTTTCGTGAACACGGATCAGGACCAGGCGAAGAAGTCCCTCTCGCGCATTCCGAAGCCGGAGTTGCTCGAGTTGAAGGACGAGTGGGACAACCCGATCGCGTACTTCCACCGACGCGACTACGGCCGATCCGACACGTACATCACCCTCCCCGCCGACGGTGAAGGCCTGGAAGAGAGCGCCGTGCGCGCCGCGAAGAACGCGACCACGGGCCTCTATCACCACCCGACCGGATTCCAGCTGATCTCGTCGGGCATCGACGGCGTCTTCGGCACGGAGGACGACATCGCGAACTTCGAGCCCTCAGCAGAAGAGGGCGGGGGATGAAGTCCGCGCTCGCACGGCACGCGGGGTTCACGCTCGTCGAGCTCGTCGTCGTGATGGGCATCATCGCGATCCTCCTCGGAGTCGGTGTGGGCCTCATCGCACGCCTGAACGTCGGTGATCGCGCCTCGGTCGGCATCGTGCATTCCGTGCTGCGTTCCGCGCGCAATTGGTCCGTTGCGCGCGATGCTCCCGCCCGCGTTCGCATCGATGCGAAATCGCGGACTGTGCAGGCGTTCGGGCTCGCCGTGATCGGTACGTGGCACTTCGAAGCGAGCCCCGTGCGCGGCGCGTTCGGAATCGAGGGCGTGTCTTTCGGCGGGCACATCGTGACCGACGGCTTCACGGGCGCCGCGCTGTCCTTCGTGGGTGAGCCGAAGAGCTCCCGCGTGGAGATGCCGGTCCACCTCGATCCGGCCTACGACCTCCACCTCGATCCGGCCTACGACCTCTCGCGCGGATTCTCGATCCGCTGCGCGGTTCGGCCCGCGCGCGACGACGGCGGCGATCTCCTCGCCATCGGCGAAACGGCGGGAATCGAGACCAGCGACGACGGGTCCATCCGCGCCTGGTTCGCGCCCGTGATCGTGAGTCAGGACGGCGAGCGTCGTCGCGGTTCGCGGCTCGTGCTCGCGACGAACGGCGGACTCTTGCGTCCGGGGCGTTGGAGCGAAGTCGAGGTGCAGTACGACTGTCGGAACATGCGCATCGACGTGGACGGGTCGACGGTGGCGCTGCTCGCCGAGTCCGCGGCTCCTTGGACAGTCGAGGGTCCGCTCGCGATTTCGCCTTCGACCTCCCCGTTCCCGGGCGCGATCGACGCACTGGTCATCGCGGCCGTTTCCGGCGAGGAGCGCCGCGAGCTGCCGAAAGGCGTCGAGTTCGCGACGGGGACACCGAAGGAGATCGTGTTCGCCGCAGGCGGCGGTCTCGATCGCGACGTGCATCCGGAAGCGGTGCGTTTCGCGCTGACCTTCGACGACGGGCGCGAGGCGAAGATCCTCGTGAACCTCCATGGCACCGTCGAATAACCGCATCCGTCGGTCGCGCGCCGCGAACACGAGCCGGTCCGGCTTCGCGTTGATCGTCGTGTTGCTCGTGCTCCTGTCGCTGCTGGTCCTCGCGACTCCGTTGCTCCTTTCCGCGCGCGGCGCGGATCAAGCGTCGACGCGTCTCGCCGATCGATCGGAAGCGCGCTTGGCGCTCGACACGGCGTCGAGACATGCGCGAGCCGTCCTCTCCGATACGTATGGCAGCGCCGACCTCGACACGACGCCTTACTACGACGGGGAGGACGAGGTGCGCGTCACCAACGCGTTCCCCGACGGATTTCTCGACGCGAACGACACGGAAGGCGCGATGTGGACGGTCGAGGCGCGCGACGCAGCGGGCCTCATCGACCTCGACACCGCCAGCCCGCAAGTCCTCGCCAACCTGATGGGACTCACGTCGCGTCTCGGCGGCGTGCTCGACGTAGGCGCGAAGTCGATTCCTCTGTCGGCGAACTCGAACTTCGGTACGCAGGGCTTCCTGTGGATCGGCGGCGAGATCGTGCAGGTGCGCAAGTACGCCGACGGATCGGCCGTCGAGTTCACGCGTGGCGTGCTCGGTCCGACCGAAGGCTCGGAATGGCGCGGCGGACCGCTGCCTGCAGTCGCGCACGGCATCGGCACGCCCGTGCTCGATCAACGCGCGTTGGCGCCCGCGTTGTGGCGTCTCGCCTCGTCCGACGACGAACCGCGTGCGTGGGAATCCATCGAGAGACTGCCCGAGTGCGCAACGTTCGCGCTCGCGGCAGCGACGGATCCCGCCGGACTCGGTGTGATGGGGGACGAGTCGCTGCGCGCCTTGCGCGAGCACGGCACGGCGCACGGTGGAATCCGCGCAGGGCAGCGCTGGCAACGCGCCGCGCGTCTCACGACGAAGGTCGAAGGCGGCAAGGACGGCAAGTTCCGCGTCGATTCGACGCGTTGGATGGCGCCCGGCTCGACGGTGCGCATTCGCGACAGCGTGTCGACGGAACTCGCGCTCGTGCAAACCGTGCAAGGGTCGGGCGAGGTTGCGCTCGATCGCATCCTCGCGCAGGATTACCTGCCGTACGAAGCAGTCGTCGAAGTGCTCGCGCGCCGGCCCGTGAACTTGAACACGGCACAGCGCGCCGTTCTCGTCGCTTTGTTCCTGAACTTGCAGGTTTCAGGCCAGAATTCGCGCGTGACGTCGGACGAGGCGGCCGGGCTCGCCGATCTCGTGATCGAGTCGCGGCCACTCATCGGCTTCCAAGATCTGCTCGAACGCGTCGTCCTGCCCGCGGCGGGCATCGCGAAGTTGCCGAGCGACGCGCCCGTGATTCCTGAGCGACTGCGCGGCGGGGAAGCATTCCTCGACGCGTGGGATGCCGTGGCGGTCTACGCGAACGGGCTCAACGCGAACGACAGCACGCTCGCGTGGAGCACGATGCCCTACGCTTTCACGACGCGCGACGTGTACGCGCTGGAGCTGCGCGCGGCGATGAACGCTCCGTCGGGGGTGTTGCGCTACGCCGCTGTGCGCGACGAGGTCACGGCGATCGCGCCGCAGCGTGAGTTGATCCGCCTGTGGGCGCGGCAAGAGGACTTCGACGACGAGTTGCGTCTCTCGCTCGAAGCGCCGTGGTGGTTGTCGGGCCCGAACGCCACGTCGCAATGGGATGGGGGGACCATTCCTCCGTCGCGTCTGTGGTCGCAACTCGGGACGTTCGCGGGGCGCACGTTCCTGCCCGGCGTCACGGAATCGCCCGAGACCGCGAACAGCAACGAGACGCCGACGCCCGTGCGCACGTTCCCTTCGCGCAGCGAGACGGGGTGGATCGCGTTGATGCCCACACGACTCGCGGAGACGACACGGTTGCAGGGTCGCGTCGAACACTTCGACCACGAGACGAAGGACGTGGAAGGCCGGTATTTGCCGGACGAAACGATCGTGCACCCCTCGGACGACGATCAGATTCGTTGGACGGGAGAGAACGCGCCGCTCTTGCGCTCGCACGCGCTGTCCTTGTGGATCAAGCCGCGCGCGACATCGGGCGGGCGCTTCATGGACGTCGGCGGCGTGTCGCCGGACGTCGACCGTTCGCTCTTGCAGATCGAGGGCGACGACCTGGTCCTGCGCGTGCTCGACGGTTACGGCGACCATCGCGAGACGACGTTCCCGGAGCGCGGCGAAATGCGCTACTCGATCTCGAAGTCGCCCGGGCTCCCGACCGAGGTGTGGAGTCACGTCGAGCTCGACGTGCGGGGAAACCGCCCCAGTCAGATGCACATGCTCGTGAACGGCCTCGCGCACGGCGTGCGGACGCCGGGGCTATCGCGTCTCACGGGCGGGTTGACGCAGGGATCGGCCACGCTCGCCGTCGAATCCACCGAGGGTTTTCCGCCTCGTTGCGTCGTGCGCGTCGGCAACGAACTGATCGAAGTCACCGTCTCGGGCGGCGCGATGAGTGCGGCGCGCCTCGAGACCGGCACCGAGGCCGGTTTCGGTGGTCGCATGGCGCGCGAACGGGCTTTGCAGCTGACCGAGGACGCTGGTTCGCCGCCGGCGAACCTGGCCAACCTCTCGACGGATCACGCGGCGGGGACGCCGGTCGAGTTGTACGGGTACAGCCTGCCGATCCGGACCTACGTGCCGACCGGCGAGGCGCGGCTCACGCGTGAGGTCGGTCGCTTCCGCGTGGCGCAACTCGTCGGCGTGACCGGCGGACAGCAGACAGAGGGCGATCCGATCAAGGTCGGACTCGCGGGATTCGAAGCCGGCTTCGGGATGACGGGACTGAACAGCTCGGTGAACGGGCTCGTCCTCGGTTGCGCGGACGACGGCCTGGTGACTCCGGCAGAGACGCCGCCCGCGCAGTACATGACCGCGTTCCATCCCGACGGTGGTTACGCGATGGTCCTGCAGATCGGTTGGTCGTTCGGCGGCCAGTACACGACCGACACCGCCGGCGCGCCGCTCGGCGGCATCGAGATCGTGCGTTACTCGGGTTGGTCCGGGAGCACGTTGCAGATCGCGGAACGCGGCATCGGTCCGAACGTGCTCCCGAACCTGGGCAGCCTCACGGCGGACGAGGCCGCGCTGATCGGCGGACAGCGCTCGTTCGTCGCCGATTGGAACGACAACCTGACCTTCGGCGCGGCGAATCAGCTCGTCCAGGACCGCTTCGAGTGGCGCACGTTCGTCGTTCCGATCTCGTTCGCGGTACCCGGCGTGAGCGATGTGCGCAGTTTCCTCACGGCGAAGAAGGGCGATTCGCAGTTCGCGCAAGTCACGCGCGTCGACGACGCCGAGTTCACGGAGTGGATTCGCTACGACTACGTGGACACGGCTCGGAACCAGCTCGTGCGCGACGATCCCGAGGCGCTCGTGAAGAACGTCTACGAGATCTTGGTTGGAGCTCGCGAGTTGGATGCAACTCCGCCGATCCCGCCCGGTGGTGGCGGTGGAACCGGTGGTGGCGGCGCGATGATCATGGCGGCTCCAAAGCCCGTACCCGTGGCCGGCGCCGCGCAGACCTACGCGTCGCCGCAGTGGGATCCGCGCGTCGGCGAGAACGAGAACTTGGCGGCGGACGAGCCGCTCTCGCGCTCGATCGAGACTTGGTTCCAATTCCGTGGGGTTTTCGGCACGTTTTCGCACACGCATCCGTCGGGTACGCCGATCCATCCCGTGTTCGAGGTCTCGGCCACGGATGCTTCGGGCGGACATCCGGGACGACTCGACCCGGTGTTCCTGGTCGGCGCGGCTCCGACCCACCCGGGCTGGCCGCTCATCATCCACCGCGCGCACACGCCGGCGCTCGAGTACGCGACGCGGCGCTGGAGGCACGAGAACCCCGACGTCCTCCCGATCTCGATCACGCCCAACCCTGAGTTCGTCGCGTATCCGCCGTATCTGCTCGGCCGCACCTACGTGGCGTTCCAAACGCGCTCACCGGAGAACGTGGAGCCCGGTTCGGCCGTGCAGAATTCGGCGACACCGGAGTACGACTCGCGCCTCATCGCACGCATCGTGATGTTCCCGTCGGGCGAGCGACCCCGCGCCGTGTCGACCGCGCGCATCGGCGGCGGGGGAGAAGGAAGCGGCGCGACCGTGCCCTCGGCGTTCGTCGACGAAGTCGCCTACGGTGACGCACAGTTCGGTCGCGGCCTCTCGTCGGACTACCAAGAGGCCATGAACGGAGCGAACCTCGTGCTGGAGGCGGATCTCGACGAATCCGCGTCCACGCTCACCGTGCGCCCGAAGACGATGCGCGTGGCCATCGGCAATACCGGTTGGGTCCAGGAGATCCTCCCGCAACTGGCCTCGAACGGCGGCCTGTTGCGTATCGGTGACGAGATTCTCGCCTACGCGTCGTACGACGCGCCGAGCGGACAGGTCAGGCTCGCGTCGGAGGGTCGCGGCCTGCTCGGCACGAAAGCGGGCTCGCACGAGATCGAGGACCCGGTGATGTGGCTCGAGCACCGCGTCGCCACGGTTCTCACCGCGGGATCTGCAGCGGGCGACGCGAAGCTCACCGTCGCCAGCGTCGAGGGGTTCCCGGCGCAGGGTCTCGTGCTGGTCGGATCGGAGTTGATCCACTACACGCGCATCCGCGGAACGGCACTCGAGATGCCGCGCGCATCATCGGTGGCGGGTGCGTTGGACGAGCGCGGCGAAGCCCTATTTCGCGGCCGTTTCGGCACGGCGCCCGCTGCGCACGGAGCAGGCGCCGCGGTCATCCTCTTCCCCGTCCGGTATCCCGATCTGTGGGCCGAGCGCGCGGACGCACCGGAGATGTCGTACTTCGGCTTCCAGAACGATCAGCCGGCCGCGTTCTGGAACTCGGTGTTCTTCCAGAAGCAGGACGCGGACTCGAGCCGCATCGGCGTGCTCGTGCGCACGGATCCCGCGGCACCGTGGGATGCCGACCCCGAGCGCGATGCACGCGTGAAGCTCTTGTGGCGCGGCGACATCGACGGCAAAGCCGTGCCGATCGGGCGGCAAGCGGATCGCCTCGGCGTACGCGCGTTCGTCGAGTACCAGACCGGCGCGTTCGACCTCACGAGCGGCGCAGCACACGGTTGGCGGCAGACGCCGCGCCTCACGGCCCTCGCGACGTTCTATCTCGCGCCCAACGTCACGCTGCGGAGCGTCGAGCGATGAGGGCACGCACTGCGCGGGTCGGACTGACGCTCGTCGAGCTCGTGCTCGCGATCGGACTGCTGTCGTTGCTCATGCTGGCCGTGTTCCAACTTTTCGACCGCTCGATTTCCGTGTGGCGACAAGGCGAGACGCGCCGCGCCTTGTTGGAGCAGGCCTCCGTGGTGCTCGAGAGCCTGTCGCTCGACCTCGCCGGGCTCGAGCCGGGCACGCAGGGCGATTTCCTCCTCGAATGGGTGCGTTTCGACACGAACGGCGACGGTTTGCCCGAGACGAAATGGCCGCGGTTGCGACTCGTGCGCCAAGCCTCGGGTGCCGAGATGGCGCGTGCGGCGGCGGGCGGGTTGGTCGCGCTGGAGAAGGCGACCGAATCCGCGGACGCGAATGCCGTGGCGCGCGAGCCCGTGCTGTTTCCGACGGCGAATCCAGGCCTTCTCGAAGTCGTGTGGACGATCCAACCCGCATCACTCACGCAACCGGAAGCGCGCGTCGAGGGCGTGATCTACCGCGGCGAACGCCCCACGACCGAGCTGTCCTCGAAATCGTTCCTCGCCGGCGACTTCTTCGGCGCGAGCCATCGACCGCCGGCCGGTGCGACCGACGAAGTCACGGGCGGCCTCTTGTGGATGAGCATCCTGTGCGCCGGGCAGACGTCGGTCGTGAACGACGGTTGGCGACTCGGCGACGCACTCGACACGGTCGCGACGTCGTGGGATGCGCACGGGCTCGGACGCGCGAATCGCGACGCGCATCCCTGGAACGAGCCGCACGTGGGGCAACCGAAGGCGAAGGGGCGTGCATTGATCCCGCGTCGTGTGCGCATCGAACTGGAGTTCGAGCGACCCGTCGATCGCTTGCGCCGGACGAAGCTCGTGCAAGCCATCGACAACCAGGAAGGCCTCCTCCAAGTCGACGACGGTCGTCGCGTTCCGACGGAGAAGGGGAGTTACGTCCTCGTCGACGCCGAGTGGCTGCAAATCACGTCGATCGACGACGGACGCGTCACCGTTCGACGCGCGCAACGCGGAACAACGGCCGCGCCGCACGCGGGCGGCGCGATGGTGCACTGGGGAACGTCACTCTCGCGCGAAGTGACGGTCGCTACCTACCGTGAGGACTGGAACCTGTGAAGCTTGCGAATGCCCGCTCCGGATTCACGATCCTCGAGGTGCTCATCGCCATGGGGATCCTCCTCTTCGGGATGACGACGATCCTCGGACTCCTCACGTACGGCACCGCGTTGTCGAAGACGGCACACTTGCGCACATCCGCCGCTTCGGCCGTCCAGTCGGTGGTCGCGAACCTCGAAGAGACGTATTTTCCCGAGGAATCCGGCGAAGCCGGCGAGCCACGGCAAATCGTCGAACGTCCGGTTGCAGGTGTCGAAGGGCTGGTCTATTCCGCGATGGGGCGCGCGAACCCCGACCGTCCGACCGAGTACCGCGTGGACGTGGCGATGTCGTGGAGCTCACAGGGCGTCAAGCGCGAGAAGCGGTTCACGACGATCCTCTTGCGCGAGATCTCGTTCGGCGAGCGCCTGCGTCGCCGCGCTTCGCCCGGTGCGACGGCTCTCCCCGCGACGAAGAGCGCCGAAGCGAAGAGCTCCGATACAGCGGCGCCCAGCGTAGATCAGCCCAGTAGGGATCAGCCCGGGGCGATGGATCCACGGAACACAACGCCTCCTTCTGGAGCGGCACCACGATGAAAAGACTTCACCTCCTCGCCGTCCTCGCCCTCGCCGTGTGCACTCACTTCGCGCGCGGTCAAGACGTGTCCGCCGAAACGCTCATGCTGCGTCTCGCCGACGGCTCGTTCGAGTGGGGGCGCATCGCGGCACACGACCCGGAGGGGCTCGTGTTCACGCGGCTCGACACGGGTGGTCGCGCGCGGCTCCCCTGGAGCTACCTCCACCCCGAGGAAGAACTCGAACTGAAGACGCGCTTCGGCTACGTCGATCTCACGGGCGACGAGATCCTCGTGGAGGCCGAGCGGATCGTCACGAACGACGGTCTGGAACTGGTCGGTCGCATCGTGGATCGCACGGCGGACGCGATCGTCGTGAAGACGAGCAACGGGACGATTCCCGTTCCGAAGAGCCGTGTCACGGCCGCGCCGACGATCGTGCGCGTCAACGCGCTGCTCGTGTGGACGCGCGCGGAACTGTACGCGCAGCAGACGTCGTTGCTCGATATGACGACTGCTCGATCTGACGACCGCGGCCGGCAATCACGAGTTGGCGCGTTTCTGCGAGCGTATGACCGATTTCGTGCATGCCGCCGAGCACTACAAGAAGGCGGCCGAGCTCGACCCGTCGTTCAAGAAGGACGACGTCGCCGCGGGCATCTTGCGGGCCAGTGAGAAGGCCGCGCGCCAGGATCAGATCGATTGGCTCTCCGAAGTCGACGACCTGGTCGGCCGTAAGCGATTCGACGAGGCGCTCGTGCGCGCGGACGCGTTCGCGGGCAAGTTCCCCGACAGCCCGCTCATCCCCGATGCGAAGAAGAAGAAGGAGCGCGCGACGAAAGCGCGCGAACGCTACGTCGGCGAACGCGTGGCTCAGTTCTGGTTTCTGAAGGCCGCGAACATCGCGCGCAACAAGTCCACCGAGGCTTCGTTCGAGTCGACGCTTTCGTACCTCGACGGCACGATGCAGAAGGACGTGCTCGACGCGGTCACGCTGGCCGCGCAAGCGATCTCCAAGGAAGCGTCGAGCGAAGTCGTGCGGCGTCTGTGGATCGCGCGCAAGAAAGAACGTTGGCAGCGCGCTTCCTACGGGCTCGGTACGTGGCTCCTCGGCAAGGACGCTGCGATGAAAGGCGATCAGTCGACCGAGGTGAAAGCACCGGTCACCGCGGCCGACAAAGAACGCGCCGATTTGGAGAAGAAGCTCCAGCGCTTCCTAGAGAACCAAGAAGTGGCGCGCAAGTCGAAGTCCTCTGCCGATCAGAAGGACGAGCGCGAGACGGCCTGGAAGGAGCTGCCCGCGATCTCGCGAGCCGGCTGGATCCTGGCGTATTACGCCGAGAATTCCGGCGACTTCGAGGTCATGTCGAAGCCGCTCTTCAGCAACTGTCGCGAGTGCGGCGGCACGGGCACTCGGCTCCTCTCCATCGCCGGCGCGAACGTCTCGAAGGCTGCGATCGGCAAGGACTCGTCCGAGCAAGTCATCGAGTGTCCGGCGTGCCACGGTCTGGGAGTCGTGCGGCGGATCTCGTATCGTTGACGCTCGAATTCGATGCGAAACGAGGTCTCTTCGATGCTGCTCTCCGTTCTCGCCGTCGCCTGCGCGACGCGCAACCCGGCCCCGCCCTCGGTGCCCGCCGCTTGGCAACCGCCTGCAGTCGTCGCACCGACCACGACTCCGAGTGCGACCGTCGCGGCGAACTCGGTGACTCCGCCGGCTGCGAACGCGGAGTCCGCCAACGGGGCCGCCGCGAGCGCGGACCCCGCGCCCGGCGCGCAGAACGGAACGTCGGTTCCGCCGCCGGTCTCCACGCCGCCCGAAGCCCGCGTCGTCGACGACGTGATCGTCGCGAACGTCGCCGGGAAGCCGATCTTCGCTTCCGAGCTCGTCGCGCAATGGCTCTACGCCGGCCGTTCCGAAGCGCGTGATCAGATCGACAACCTCGTGCTCGGCCGACTCGTCGTCGCCGAAGCCACGCGCCTCGGCGTCAAGATCGATCCCGAGATGGCCGAGGCCGCGTACACGAAGGGCCTCGAAGCGCTGGAGAAACAGATCCAATCGAGTCGCAAGGCGTTCGAGAAGATCTCGCTCGATCGCTACGTCGATCAGTTCTTGGGGTTGGATCCCAAGCGCTATCGCGAGCGTCTGCGCGACGACGCACTGCGCTCCTTGCTCGGCGCACGCGTCGTGCGCGGCTGGCTGCTCCAGTCCGATCACGCGTTCCTGAGCGTGATCGTGGTGCGCAGCGAAGAGGACAAGAAGACAGTCGAAACCGAACTCGCGGCCGGGACGTCGTTCGCCGAGGTCGCGAAGTTGCGCTCGAAGGACGCGTCGGCTGCGGAAGGCGGCCGCATCGCCCCGATCGTGCGCGGCAACACGCCGATCGCGAGCATCGCCTTTGCCACAGAACCGGGCAAAGTCGGCGGGCCGATCTCGGAGGGCGGCGACTTCCTGTTCGTGCGCGTGGAGAAGCGCGGTGCGCCGCTCGCCGGCGCGTGGGACGTGCTCGGCCCCGCCGTAGAGACCAGCATCGGCGAGCGGCGGAACGTCGATCAGCTCGAGCTCGAGCAATGGCGTCGCGCGATGCGCGAGCGCTACACGATCGACCTCACGCCTTTCTTGCGGCTCGCGGGCGAAGCGGTCCGGTAGGAGACGCGTCGCACGCACGGGGCGCGCGAGATTTCCCGAACCGCTGAGATTTCCCGACCCGCTGAGATTTCCCGACCCGCTGAGGTTTCCCGACCCGCTGAGGTTTCCCGACCCGCATGGCACCGCGCGGGAAGTGACCCTCGGCCGCGCTCGTGCCCGCTCAATCCTCGCCATCGGAGCGCCCGCGCGCTCGACGATCGCGGGCTCGTCAGCCGGAGAGCTTCCGACCGAGGTGCATTTCCCCGTCGGAATTCAGCCCGGTCGGAGACTCGTGCGCGCCGTTCCGCAGCGGACTCTGGGCATCGTGCGCGCCGACCTGTCCCTCGGGCAAAACGAAGGCGAAGAAGCGACCGCCCGAGCGCGCCAAGGTCAAGTGCGCGCGGATCGCGGGGCGACCCGTGATCCACAACTCGATGGCTTCCGAGCGGCCCGTGATGCGATCCGCGATGCCGGTCGTCGCGTCCTTGAGATCGCGCTTGAACGTCGGTCGCTGATCGCGATGGAGCAGCGTGTCGGCCAGATCGCGGCCCGCGAGCTGCGACCAGGGCTTCCCGATCAGGCGCTCCGCGGCCGGGTTCGCTTCCTGGATCCGACCTTCGCGGTCGAAGACGAGGATGGCCTCGATGGCCGAGGTGGCCACGCGACGGCGTTCGTCCTCGGCTGCGCGCGCGAGCGCTTCCGCCGTTCGCAGACGGCCGGAATCGCGCACGACCAGGAATCGGGATCCGTCGCCGTTGCGCGCCGAGAGGTCCATTTCGAGCGGTACTTCGACCCCGTCGCGGCGGCGGGCCATGGCCTCGCGCGACAGTGCCGGAGCGGCATCGCGCAGCTCGAGCTCGGCCAGGATGATCTGCACGTTCGAGCCGCAGACCTCGTGGCTCGGGTAGCCGAACATGCGCTCGGCCGCCGTGTTGCAGTCGACGATGTGCCCCTGTTCGTCCAGGAGGAGCACGCCCTCGCCGCAGGTGGCTTGGAGGCTTCCAGCGCGTTCGGCGGCCAGCCGTGCGAGGACCTCGGCGTCCGCGACACGGCGGAGGAGCGGTTCGACGACGGCCAGACCGAGATAGCCCAACGCCAAGAGTCCGGCACCCGTCAACGAAGCGACGGCGATCCAGGTGTCCGCGTTGCGGGCCGCGAAGGCCGCACCGAGGAGCACGAAAGCGAGGAAGCCGATGGCCCCCCACCCGCGCCAGCGTCCTGCCGGAACGCCGCGCACGCTCTGCCGATCGTCGCGCATGGGCGGTCCCGCGCCTGCCCGGGCGGAACCCACCAAAGGAGGATACGACCGGAAAGGCCGGCGCGCCAACCCCGGAACGGATCGGGGATTGACCGGTCGCGCGCAGGGGTGCAAGCTCGGCCCGATGACCCAGCTGATCGAAGGTGAGGGCCTTTCCGCGGTCGAATCCGCCGTCGCAGAGGGCGGGTTCGGCGCGGTCGGCGGACTGGTCGAGGACGCGCCGGTCGAGGCGTCGGGCGCCGAAGAATCGGGCCTGGTCCAGGAGCCCGGGGCGGCCGAAGGCGGATCCGACCTCCAGGATGGAGCCGGTGCCGGGGACGCGCTGTCGGACGCCGAGATCGAGAGCGCCGTCGCGGCCCTCGTCTATGCCTCTCCCGACCCGATCTCCGAGCGTCGGTTGCAGAGCCTGCTCGAAGGCCCGCAGATCGAGCGCGTGCGCGCCGCGTTGGCGACCTTGCGCGAGCGCTTGGCCTCGAGCGGATTGCCCTACGAACTGCGCACGCTCGCCGGCGGCGTGCAGATCCTGACGACACCCGACGTCGGCCTGATCGTCCAGCGCTTGGCGAAAGTGCGCAAATCCGAGCGTATTTCAGGTGCTGCGCTCGAGACGCTGGCCGTCGTCGCTTACCGCCAACCGGTCTCGAAAGCCGAGATCGAAGCCATCCGCGGCGTGCAGGCCGGCCCCATCCTGCGCACCTTGATCGAGCGCGGCCTCGTGCGCGTCACCGGCCGGGCCGATGTGCCCGGACACCCGCTCCACTACGGCACGACACGCGATTTCCTCGACCGTTTCGGGCTCGGGAGCTTGGAAGACCTGCCGCGCGACGGAGAGCTCGCGAAGGATTGAAGGCCCGCCGGCGTGTGTCGATCCACCCGGCCCTCGACAGGGACTCTCCGAAGTTCGTCGAGCCGCATCACCGCTGCGAGAGCCCTTGATTTCTTCGCCGCCGCTGACCGTCGGCCTCCTGGAGCAGCCTTCGTCTTGCGCCTCGGGAAACCGAGCCCCTACACTGCCGCGCTTCGATTGCCGCGGGCGCGAGCCGGCGGACCTAGTGCCGCCTAGAAAAGGACCCGATGTCGAACGTGGACGAGAAGAAGACGCCCGGCGAGGAACACCTCGACCCGAAGGCGCAAGCCGCGCACCAGGACGACGTGATCATCGCGCCGCGCGGCACGAAGCGCGGCCGCTTCATCATGACGTTCCTGATCGTGATCCTCGTGCTGACGACGTTCACGGTCAGCGATCAGGTCCTGAACGTGTTCGGCGGCGGCGCCGAGGGCAGCGGCTCGTACGTGAGCTGGAAGCGCGCGGACGGTTCGGTGCAGGCGCTCTCGGGTGCTGAGTTCATGGCGGACAAGCGCAAGTTCGCCCCGCTCTTCTTCTTCGCGTTCCCGGGCGTTTCGGATCGCGACATCACCGACGAACAGTTCGCGTCGTTCCTCGTGCTCGAGAGCGCGGCCGCCGAAGCCGGCGTGATCGCGACGAACAAGGACGTCGCCAAGTTCGTCCAGGACAACTTCCCGTCCAAGGAGCAGTACCTCGCCTTCCCGAAGCGCTACGGCATGTCGGGCAAGGAGTTCGAGGACGCGCTGCGTCGCGTGATCCGCTACCGCCGGTTCCAAGGTCTCATCACGGCGCCCGCCGCCGTGCCCGACCTCGTGGCCGTCGAGAAGCGCTGGAAAGCGCAGCACCAGGAATACTCGGCCGATTACGTCGTGTTGCCCGTCGCTTCGATCGAGAACGAGGCGCGCACGCTCGCGCCCGATGCCGCGGGATTGCGCGCGTGGTACGAGGCTCTCCCGGAGGTCGAGAAGAACGCCTACCGCACGAAGGAACAGGCTGCGGCCGAGTTGGCGGCATTCCCGCTCGAAGGCGAGTTCGACGCGTCGGCCTTGCTCGCGAAGTATCCGCGGCCTCCCGACGAGGACGCTGAAAAGGCCGCGCGCGATTTTCATGCGGGCTTCGGCTACGCGCTGTATCGCCGCGAGAAGCCGGAGCCGGGCAAGGACTTCCGCATGGACTTCGACGAGGCCAAGGAGCAGGCTCTCCGTCACGCGCCGATCTACAACTCGCTCCTTGCGTGGCAGAAGAGTCTCGTCGATCGCACCGCCGCAGGTGATGTGCTCGACTTCCCGGCGGAGGCGGCCGCGATCGGCCTCACGTACCGGAACCAGATCGATCCGATCGCGCAGGACGCTTGGACTGCACTGACCGTGCCCTGGATCGGTCAGTACACGCTGCAGCGCATTTTCTCGGCCGAGCAGACGACGGGTTTCTTCCCGTCGGTCGTCGTGGATGCGAAGGGCTTCGTCGTCGGCCGCACGACCGAGCGCGTTCCGCCGGCACTCCCGGACTACTCCGAGGTCGCCGACGCGGTGCTCGCCGGTTGGGCGCGCGAGCATGCCAAGAAACTCGCCGTCGAGAAGCTGGACAAGGTCCGTGACGCACTCGGCGCGCGCCCCGATCCGAACGACGCGACCTCACCGCCGTTCAAGCCCGAAGCCGACCGCGACGCGTTCCTCAAGGCCGTCACGGATGCCGGATTCACCGCGCAGCGTCGCGAGTGGGCCGAGATGAACACGCCTCCGGTGGCGGACGAGGACCCGACCGCGGCGAACTACTTCCGCTCGGCGACGGGACTGCTCACGCACAAGCTCGGCAGCGTTCCGAAGCCCGAACTCGATCGCGCTTCGACGAACGCGTTCCTCGTGCGGCTCGACGGCGTGCGCGACGCGGACGTGTCGAAGATCACGCCCAAGGACCTGCAGGGAATCGGCCTGCAGATGGCCAGCCAGGATCGGCAGTCGTTCTTGCAGTCGGGGATCCTGTCGCGCGACGCGCTCGTGGCGCGCTACGGGCTCGATATGGCGCCGTGGCGAGCGGAAGCGGCGAAGCAAGCCGCGCCGTAAGCTCGAGAGTTCCGGGTTCCTCGCGCCGCGCGTCACGTCGGTTGCGGGCGAGATCCCGTGCTGAGTCCCTACGGTAGTCGCTCAGTACGCACAGCGGCCACGAACGCCGGACCGATCCGCAGCCAACCGGGAGTGTAGGGCGAGGTCCTTCCTGGTCCGAGGCGCTGACTCGGAGAAGCCCGCTGAGGATCAGGCTTCAAGCTGATCCTCCAACGTGGGACGAGCGAGTCGCGCTTCGGTGAACTGAAGAACCGACTCGCACCGAAGCTGTCGTGCACCAGCAACGAGGGCGAAGAGGTCTGCATCTCGAGGAACGAGCCCTCGATCGGCGGATTGACTCGGCGCAGATCCCTCGTCCATCGCGCTGCATCGAGCATCACGAACCCTGCATCCCGGCGACGGCCATGCGCGCTCGGCCCCAGCGTCGTGCAGCTCGAACATCGAGTCGATCCGAGAGTCGATGCAGAATCACGACTCAAGGCTGCTTCGGAGTCGCGCAACGAGCTCTCGACCTACGACTCTGCGATTCCTCGCGCCGCGAGCGGATTCTCAGGCGGCGTGTTCGAGCAGCGGCTCGAGGCTGGCGTCGACGGGAACTCCTCACGACACCACCGACTCGGATCCCGGCGCGGTTGTGTGGACGGATCGTGGAGTGAACTGCGCAGCGCGTTCGCCCCCAGTCTTCAGCCCGACGCCCGCGCATACGCGCGCCGGGCTTTCACTGTGACGAACTCGTCGAGCTCGGGCGCATAGGCCGTCAGCATCCCGCCGTACACGCAACCCGTGTCGAGGCCGAGCGCGACCAGCTTCCCGCCGCGACGCCATGCGCGCGGCAAGGGGCTGGGTGTGTGACCGAACAGGACGAGCTCGGGACCGGCGTAGTCCTCGTACCACCACGGTCGTCCCGGTCCCTCCACGCGGCGCATCGAAGTCAGCGCTTGGATCGAGTCGCGCTCCAACGTGACGCCGGGAGTCCGTCCGGCGTGGACCACGAGGAATGCGCGCCCGTCTTGCGTCCTTGGATTGCCGCGCAGGTCGCCGCCGCGCAGCGCGAAGCCCGAGTGCTGGACGAGGTAGCGCAGGATCTCGGGTCGCCGGTCCTCCTCGACGAGGCACGGCTGTCGACCGTCGCCGTCGAGGTCCTCGGGTTCCAGATCCGGTAGACGAGCCGGCGCGGTCGGCGCGTCCTTGCCGTCCAACGTGCGCGGTGCGAGTCCCGCGCGGCGCAGCACCGCGTGCTCGTGATTGCCGAGCACGAAGCGCGCACCGCGCTCGGAGAGGATCGCGCACACGCCGGCCGGATCCGGCCCGCGGTGGACCAGGTCGCCCACCGAGACGAACTCGTCGTCCGAGCCGAGGCGCAGCAGGTTCACGAGCTCGAGGAGCTCGTCCGCGCAGCCGTGCACGTCGCCGACGATCCAGGTGGTCATTGGTCTCCGAGTGCTCTCTCGACACGCGACGCAGAGAGCAGGAGCGAAACGCGGCGTGGTCCCGCACCTGGGACTGTTGAGGGCCGCGAGGGGAGGCGCTCAAGGAGTCGGAAGCGATTTCCGATCCCGGTATCGAGCCGGTGTTCGTCCGGTCGCTCCATGCACTCCCCCCTGAATCTCGCGGCCTCTCCGCGCGCCCGGACAGCGTTCCTCCTCGCGGTCTTCTGCGCTTGCTCCTCGCAGCGCGATCTCCCCGAGGCCAGCGCGCGCGTCTCGACGCTCTCCAGCGATCTCGCGACCGCGCCGGTAACGCTCGGCCCGGGCGACCTCGTGCGCGTCGGCGTGTTCGGACATCCCGAGCTCTCGACGTCCGTCCTCGCGACACCGAGCGGCACGCGCGTCGATCCCGAGGGCAACCTCTCGTTGCCGCTCGCCGGCGCCGTGGCAGTGCGCGGTCTCACCGTGAGCGCGGCTCGCGATGCGATCACCGTCGCTTTCGCGCGCTACGTCAAGGAGCCGCGCATCGACTTGTCCGTCGTCGAGTGGCAAGCGCGACGCTTCTATCTCTTCGGTGAGGTCCAGGCGCCGGGTGCTTACGTCCTCGATCGACCGCTCGATCTCTACCAAGCGTTGAGCCTCGGCAAGGGCTTCACGGCGACCGCACGGCGCGAAGAAGTCGTGCTGCTACGCGGACGTCCCGGCAACCTCGAAGTTCACGTTTTCGACGGCGAAACTCCCATGGTCGAGGGGCTCGTCGCGGTGCAACCCGACGACTTCCTCTTCGTGCGCCGCAGCGGAGCGGGGCGGTTCAGCCATGAAGTGCTGCCGGTTCTGCAAGGCGTCGGGTCCGCGCTCGGCTCCATTGCGACGGTGCTCCTGATCGAGGACCAGCTCAGCGAATGAGCACTGCATTCGATCACCGATCGGCACGCGAGAACCCGCGCGCGCCGAAAGGGGGCGTCACCGTCCACGACCTCGGTCGCCTTGCGGCACGCCGCTGGAAGCTCGTCGGCGGGATTGCTCTCAGCGGTGCGTTGCTCGGAGCGCTCGTGCTCGCCGTGCGCGAGCCGGTGTACCGCGCGACCGCTTCGTTGCAGATCGAGAGCGATCGTCCGGCGAGCGGAATCCTCGGTGATCTCGCCGCTTTGGCGCGACCGCCGCTGGCGAGCTCGGAGATCGAAGTCCTCACCTCACGCTCGATCGCGGAAGCGACGGTCGCGCGTCCGGCCGGTGACGAACTCGTCTCGCCATCCGATCCGCGCGACGTGCGCGCGCTGGGCCTCACCACGGTCGTGGACGACGTCGCTCGCGAGCCGCTCGCGCGACTCGACCTCGGCGCGCGTCGGCCGCCCATGCCGACCGGCGAATCGGCGCGGCTCTTCGCTGCGCTCGATCCAGTCGAAGAAGACGCGCCCAAGGAGATCATCGCCAGCTTCGAAGACCCGCAGCGCGTGCACCTCGAAGTCGCCGGGATCGACGCGTGGTCGCCGTCGTGCGCCGAATCGGTCGAACTCGATTGGGCGCCGGAATCCGTCCTCGAGTTCGCCGGGCTGCGCATCCGGCTCCAAACGCGCGGTGACGTCGTCGGACGCACGTATCACATCGAGCGCTTCGAACCCGACGAGGCGCTCGAGCGTGTGCAGAAGCGCACGCGCGCCGTCGAGACGATGCGCAACAGCGGTGTCGTGGAAGTCACCGTCGACGATTCGGATCCGGAACGCGCCGCGGACACGGTCAACGCGCTGTGCAACGGCTACCTCGCGCGTAGCACGCAGCGCGGCGAGCGTCGTGCCTCGCAGACGCTGGTCTTCATCGACGGCCAGTTGGCCGAGCAGATGCGGAACCTGGCGCTAGCCGAGAAGGAAGTCGTCGCACTGCAGCAACGCACTCCGCGCTCGATCGAGGTCGGGAAGTCGGCCGAAGCGCTGATCGAGCGCCTCAAGGACGTCGAAGTCGAGCGCATGGAACTCGCGCTGTCCCTCTCGTCGTTGCGGGAGGCCGGCGCGATGCTCGACGCGGGCGATCTGTCCGGGCTCGGGCGACTCGGACTGGAATTGGCCGACCCCGTCGCGGCAGCCTACGTCGAACAAATCGCGGCCTTGCAAGGCCAATCCGCAGTGCAAGGACGCAGCGACGCGGGCACGTGGCGCGCGATGGTCCAGGCGAAATCCGCGGAGCTTCAGCTCGCGGCGGATGCGCTCGACGTCTCTCGCGCCGCACTCACGGACGCGCTCGCGGCCCTCGATGCCGGCGACGACGCGGCCACGGCACGCATCGCAGCGGTCGATCCCGAAGGCCGCGGCGACGATCCGCTGACGCGTGCCTACGCCGAGGAACTCGCGGCGCGGACGGCGTCCTTGGCCGAGCTCCAAAAGCAGTTCACCGACGAGCATCCCGACGTGTTGGCCGGGGTTCGCGCCACCGAGGGGTTGCGCGCGCGCATCCGCGCGATCGGCAGCACGAAGCTCGCCGGTCTCGAAGCCCGCGCCGCGGAGTACGCCAAGATCCTGAGCGGCTACGACGCGCGCCTCGCCGCTTCGCCGAACGACGAGCGCGCACGCATCGCGACGGCCGTCGACGAGATCCAAGGTCGGTTGCGCACGCACTTGGCCGTTCGCGCGGGTGCCGTCGCCGCGCGCGGCGAGGACTTGGCGCGCGCCGCGAGCGACATCGAGAAGGGCCTCGGAGAGTTGCCCGAGGAAGTACGCGTGCTGGCCGAGCCGCGACGTCGACTCGAAGCCCACTCCGAAATCGTGAAACTCCTGCTCGCTCGGCAGAAAGAGGCCGAAATCGCTCGGGCTTCGACGCTCGCCGCCGCCGACTACATCGATGTCGCGAAACCCCCGCGCAAACCCATTGGTCCTTCGATCCCGGTGCATCTCATCGCTGGTCTGATCCTCGGTCTCATCGCGGGGCTCATCGCCGGATGGATCTTCGAGACCGCGGATTCAGGTGTCGTCAGCTCGGCCGAGCTCGAAGAGGCCGTGAATCTGCCGGTGCTGGGCGCGATCCCCGACTTCCGTCAAGGGCGCCTGCGCGTTCACGCAGCGACGGAAACGTTCCTCGCGTTGCGCGACGAACCGGACGGTCCGATCGCGGAGGCGTACCGCTCGCTGCGCGCGAACTTGAAGTTCGTCCTGGCGAGCAACCCGAAGATCCGTGTGCTGACGTTCACCTCGTGCTCGCAAGGTGAAGGCAAGTCGGTGACGAACATCGACATCGCACTCGCGTTCGCCATGGGCGGCAAGCGCGTCTTGCTCGTCGACGCCGACATGCGCCGGCCCGCGGTCGCGCGCTACCTCGGACTTTCGCCGACGCCGGGTCTCGCGGAGATCCTCGGCGGGGGCGGGAATTGGCGCGAATGCGTGCAGGATTCGGGCATTCCGAACCTGTCGGTCATTGCCGCCGGTCGCCAGCCGCGGTCGCCCGGCGATCTCTTGGCCGGCGAGGTGTGCGGCCAACTCATCCTCGAGTTGCGCGAGGCCTACGACCTCATCGTCTTCGACGTCCCGCCGGCCCTCGCGGTCGCGGACACGGAGTCCTTCGTCTCGCGTCTCGACGCCGTCGTGCTGCTCGCACGCAGTCGCCGCCTGACACGCACGGTACTCGCACGCACGACCAGTCGCTTGCGCGGTGCCGGTGCCAACCTGATCGGTTGCATTCTCAACGCGGATCGCCCGAACCGAACGGAGAGTAAGTATGGCTACGGATACGGCTACGGATACGGTGCCCCTCTCCCCCGGGATCAGCGCGCAGAACGTGTCGAGCGGCGCGAGCCCGTCGGAACTGCTCCGAAGGACTGAGCCGACGACCGTCTGCGTCGTCGGACTCGGTTACATCGGCTTGCCGACGGCGTCGCTGCTCGCGAGCAGAGGCTTCCGCGTGTCCGGCGTCGACGTCAGTTCGGATGTCGTCGCGACCATCGCGCGCGGGAGAATCCACATCGTCGAGCCCGACCTCGAGGGCCTCGTGCAATCCGCCGTCAGCAACGGCCGCTTGACCGCGCACACGTCACCGTGCGCCGCGGACGTCTTCGTCATCGCCGTTCCGACGCCGATTCGGGCCGACAAGAAGCCCGACATGTCGATGGTGGAGGCCGCCGCGCTCTCGATCGCGAGCGTCGTTCGGCCAGGAAATCTCGTGATTCTCGAGTCGACCAGCCCCGTCGGCACGACGGAGGAGATCGTCGCGCGCGTGTTGCGCGAGGCCGGTCACCGTCCCGGTGAAGACGTCTTCGTCGCGTACTGCCCCGAGCGCGTGCTGCCCGGGCGCATCTTGACCGAATTGGTCGAGAACGACCGCGTCGTCGGCGGCATCAACCAAGCGTCGACGGATCGCGCCGTCGCCTTCTACCAAGCATTCGTGCGCGGCGAAGTCGTCGGTACCGACGCGCGCACGGCCGAGATGGTCAAGCTGACCGAGAACAGCTTCCGCGACGTGAACATCGCGTTCGCGAACGAGCTGTCGCTGCTCTGCGCAAAAGAGGGGATCAGCGTGTGGGAGCTGATCCGCCTGGCGAATCGCCATCCGCGCGTGAAGATCCTGAAGCCCGGCCCGGGCGTCGGTGGTCACTGCATCGCCGTCGATCCGTGGTTCCTCGTCGATCGCGCGCCCGAACTGACCCGCTTGATCCGCACGGCGCGCGAAGTCAACGATCACAAGCCGCACTGGGTCGTGCAGCGCGTCGAACAGTGCGCCGCGAGGCTGCGCGATCCCGTGATCGCGTGCCTCGGACTCGCGTTCAAGGCGGACGTCGACGACCTACGCGAATCGCCGGCGGTCGAGATCGTGCGTGCACTCGCGCAGCGTCGCATCGGCAAGCTGCTCGTGGTCGAACCCCACATCTCGTCGCATCCCGAGTTCGACATCGTGCCGCTGGAATCCGCCTTGGCCCAGGCGGACATCGTGCTCGTGCTCGTGGATCACAAGCGGTTCGCGCGCGTGCCGCGTGAATCACTGCAGGAGAAGATCCTGATCGACACGCGCGGGATCTACCTGTGAGGGCGCGCGTTCTCTCGATCGTCGGCACGCGACCCGAGGCCATCAAGATGGCGCCGCTCGCGCGACTCCTGTCGAGTCAACCACGGTTCGAATCGCGCCTGTGCATCACGGGCCAGCACGCGGACCTCGTTCGGCCCGTGCTCGACCTGTTCGGCGTCCGCGTCGACCACGATCTCGGGGTCTCGGCCCCCGGCCAAGACCTCACGGACATCACGGCGAATGTGCTGCTCCGCCTGCGGGGCGTCCTGCGCGCGGAGAAGCCCGACCTCGTCCTCGTGCACGGCGACACGACGACGTGTTTCGCAGCGGCTCTCGCCGCGTTCTACGAGCGCGTTCCGATCGGTCACGTCGAAGCGGGCCTGCGCTCGCACGATCTCACGAGTCCATTCCCCGAGGAAGCGAATCGACTCTGCGTCGATGTGCTCTCCGACATGCACTTCGCGCCGACGCGCCGCGCGCGAGAGAACCTCGTGCGCGAGGGGATCGACGGATCGAGCATTCACGTCACCGGCAACACGGGCATCGACGCCCTGCGTTTCATGCGTGCGCGCAACGCGGACCGACCGGCGGCCTACTACGGATACGCGTTCGGGCCTCTGCTGACGCCGCTGCTCTCCGATTGGCCCGGTCCCATCGTGCTGGTGACCGCGCACCGGCGCGAGAGCTTCGGCCAAGGTCTGACCGACCTCTGCGCCGCGATCGCCGCCAGCGCGCGCCAGCACCGCGATTGGCTCTTCGTGTGGCCAGTGCACCCGAATCCGAACGTGAACGGAGTCGTGCGAGCGGCACTCGGCGACGTCACGAACGTGATCCTCGTCGAGCCGTTCGACTACGAGCCGTTCACCTGGCTCCTCGACCGAGTGAGCGCGATCGTCACGGATTCCGGCGGAATTCAAGAGGAAGGGCCGTCACTCGGCAAACCCGTCCTGGTCGCGCGCGACGTGACGGAGCGCCCCGAAGCAGTCGAAGCCGGCACGGTGCGCCTAGTCGGCACGGATCGCGAGCAGATCTGCCGCGGGCTCGAGGACGTGGTCGAGGAAGGTCCCGCGCGCACAGCAATGGCGCGCGCGATCAATCCGTACGGCGACGGCCGCGCGTCCGAGCGAATCGTTGACCTGATCGGGGCGCGTCTCGGATCCGCGCTGCGCGTGCACGCCGGAGCGGCGTAGCCGGACCTCGATGCAGCAAGCGTTCCGCTTCGTCCGGTGTGTCCGCCATCACAAGCCCGGTCAACTGGCACGGCGAGCGCACCGGCTGGCTCGGCGCGCGTGGATCGAGAAGTTCGGCGGACCGACGTTGTTCGGCACACGTGCCGAGCGTGCTGCGCCGCCGCGTTCGCCGACGCCGCCGAGCCCCGTGTTCCGTCCGCGAATGCACTTGGCGGCCGCGCGCGACGATCACGCGACGCTCGAACTCATCGGGACCAGCATCCCGCTCGTATCGCCCTTCGACTGGAACCTCGAACACGTCGAGCGCGCGCCGCTTCTCGTCGCGTTCCACCTCCATGCGATGGAATGGCTCGAAGCGCTCGACGACGTCGCGTTCGAGGCCGGGACGTCGGATTGGATCGCTCGGATCGACTGCGCGTCCCACCGTCGTGATGCCTGGCATCCATTCGTGATCTCGCTGCGCGCGGTCGTGTGGATGCAGCAATCCGCGCGCAGGTCACAACGCTTGGCGCCGGACTTCCGCGATGCACTCGATCGCTCGATCGCGGCACAGATCCGCGCGTTGGCGGGCGATCTCGAGCGCGACCTGGGCGGGAATCACATCCTGAAGAATGCGAAAGCGCTCGTGTGGGCCGGCGCGTACTTCACCGGATTCGAGGCGCAACGGTGGTCGCGTCTCGGCGCTTCCATCCTGGCTCGCGAGGTCGCGGTGCAGATGCTCCCCGACGGAATGCACTTCGAGCGCAGTCCCGCCTACCACGCGCAAGTGATCGCCGACTTGCTCGAATGCCGCGCGGTTCTAGCGCCGGGTTCCTTGCGCGACGACCTCGATGCCGCGATCGTGCGCGGCGCGGTAGTCGTGACGGATCTCGCGCATCCCGACGGAGCCCCGAGTCTCTTCAACGACGGCGGAATGCACATGGCTTATGCGCCGAGCGAGATCCTCGACGTCGTCGCGCGCACGCTCCAATCGTCGCCGAACCCGCGGTCCATTTTCGCGTTCGACTCCGCCGGCTACTACGGCGCTCGCAAGGGGAAGACCTACGTAGTCGCCGATTGCGGCGCGATCGGCCCCGATCACTTGCCCGCGCACGGTCACGCCGACGCGTTCTCGTTCGAGTGGACGGTTGCGGGGGAGCGGCTCGTCGTGGACGCGGGCGTCTTCGAGTACCAACCGGGTCCGCTGCGCGACGCGTCGCGCTCGACGAAGCGTCACAACACACTGACCCTCGACGATCGCGACACGTGCGAGTTCTGGTCGAGCTTCCGGGTCGGCCGACGCTGTCGCGTGCGCCGGACGCGCTGGCAGGAACTCTCCGACGGTTTCGTGCTCGAAGGTACTCACGACGGATACGCTCACCTCGCGGGCGAGCCGATCCACCGTCGATTCTTCCGCGCGAGCCCCGACGACATCGTGATCGAAGACCGCGTCGAAGGCGGGGCCGGACAGATCGCGCGCGCGCGGATCCTGCTCCATCCCGACTGCCGCGTCACGACCGACGCCGAAGGAGTCGTGACGATCCGCCGCGGACGCGCCGCTGCCCGAATCGTGGCCGAAAGTCCGATCGACATCGTCGATGCCGAGTGGTTCCCCGACTTCGGCGTGCGCCTCGCGACGAAGCAACTCGTCGTGACTTACGGCACGGCGCCGTGCGTGGGAGGCATGCGGTTGCGAGCGCACTCAGCCTGACTGCGGTTCGACGAATCACGGCGGATGCGAGGCCCTGCCACTACGACCTCACTCCTGGATGGCTGGCGTGTTGAAGAGCACCGACAAGTCGATGCTGCCGAGACCCTGCAAGGGATAGTTCGGATGCGCGGGGTTCACTCCTCCAAGGTTCGAAGCCGTGTCCGGCGGAGAAAAGATGACGAGTGATCTCAGGAACTCGGTCACCTTGGCGCGATCCTCCTCGGCGAGCTGCACGAACCGGTCACGCGACGCTTGCGCCTCCCCGCCGTGACGAATGATGACGTCTTCCAACGTGGCGCTCCGCCCATCATGACCGTACGGCGCGGTCGAGCCGACGCCCCACAGCGGCTCGGTCATGAAGTGCGTGGTGACCGTGCCGTCGAAGTTGCGCTCGTGGAAAGCCGCCCCGAGGTCGTGGCGCTTGAAATCTGCGAAGATTTCGCGCACCTCGAAGGGTGTCAGCGACGGCAGCCTGCGCGCGGGGAACCCCGAGCCATCGTCGATCGACTGGTAGCGCGGCATCGCCGTCGCGAACAAGCTGTTCAGTACACGGTTCGATTGGACGGGGTCGTAGCTCGTGGCGACGTCCGCGACGCGACGGTCCTGCTGGATGGCCAGCGACGGCACGTGACAGGCCAAGCAGCCCATCCGGTTCATGATGCGACCACCTTCGAGCGCGCTCTGGTTCCTCGGCCCCGTGCCGGGCTTGAAGTAGTTGAGCAAGTAGAACTCGAGGTGGTCCACGAGGCTCGCCGGCACTTCGTCGACGACCCCGTCGCCGTCGGCGTCGGAACTCACGGAAGCGACGGGTGGAGCTTCGATGGGGTCGAGCGATCCGCTGAGTCGCATGCCCGCCGGCGTCACGACATCCGCTCCCTGCGAGGCCGAGAGCGTGTCGGGATCCGCGGACTGAAGTCCCATTTCGGCGCTGAGCGCGCCCACGACGAACTCCCGGATGGAAATCGTCTTGCCCTGCGCGAAGAATGGCCGAACACGCAGATCGCCATCGACGCCCTGCACCTGCGTGCTGTCGATCGTGCCGTTCGGGAATCCCGTGATGCGCCCGTAGTGAATGCCCTTCGCGACGAGGTCGAGCGTCACGGTTTGACCCAACTGCGCAGCCTGTTGCAGCGCGTTCGCACGGATCGCGCGCAAGTCGGTCGTGATCTCGTCAGCGAGCATCTCGACGAGCCCGAGTCCGAAAAGGTGCGGCGCATCTCGGCCATCGGGCCGCGTGAACACGCTCCCACCGACTCCAGCGGATCCGTGCGGCCGCCCGTGACAGCTCGCGCAACTGTCGGCGAGCCCCGCTCCGATTCCCGCGTGGGCGTCGAGGTTGCCGGTCCCGTCGAACGCGCGCGGGCCCAGCCCTTGTGCGGCAGTGAACTTGCGTTGGAAGAGCTGGCGCCCTCTCACTATCGCGCGGAACGGATCGCGCTCGAGCAGGAACCGCGACGAATCCGGCGTCATGGCGTCACCGCGCCCCGTGCCGATCTGCTCGGCGTAGGAACGCTTGATCCCCGCGCCGGCCGAGTTCGGTGCTTGGGTCACGTCGGTGAGTTGGGCGCGCGCCGGGGTCAGGAGAAGGGTGACGGCGAGCAGTCCGAGGGTTGCGCGGGGGAGCTCGTTCGTGGGTCGGGATGCGGAACGCATCTTGGGCCTCGTCGGGGGAACTGGACTCGGGGGAAGCCGGTCGAAGGAACCGGCTCTAGGCCCGCGTAAATCTCGTGGAGAGTCCCGACAGGCCGACACGAATTCTGCGATTTCGTTGCGCGGATCGATTCGGGGGGCTGGACGGGTGACAGCCGCGCGGGGCAGGCCTGGACTCGGTGGAGCAGCACCCGCAAAACTTTCGGAGGACCGAGCCCGGCCCGTTCCTACACCGCGGTCCCCACAGCGACTTGCCCTCGGGCGAGCAGAGGGGGAAGCTCGCGGCGTGCTCGGGGCCTTGACCGACTAGATCGGCGCTCGATGGACGGACAACGTCCGTTCACGGACCGACGAGCGCTTCTTCCCGCACCATTGCGCGAGCGTCACGAGCCCCCACAACAGCGTCGAATTGTCGCGTTTCCCGCTCTTGAAGTCCTCGAACTCACGGTGCACCCAGTCGCGCGCGAGCACGTGACGGAGCTCCGATCGCGGACCGACGAGCACGTCCTCGAGCTCGCCGAGGTGCTTGTGCAACCAGCCGCGCACCGGCGGATTGAACGGTTGCTTCGCGCGACCGACGACCCCGGGGGCGAGCGAGTCGCCGAGCGCATCCGTGAGGACCGGTTTCACGCGACCGAGGCGCAGCTTGATCGCGGCGGGGAAGGACAGCGCGAGTTCCACGAGCGGCGGCGCGAGGAATGGCGCGCGCAGTTCGAGCGGGTGGGCCATCCCCGTGCGATCCGCGCTGGTCATCAAGTTGAAGGGGACGAACGAGCGCAGATCGACGAGCGCAGCGGCGCGCAACGGGTCGTCGGCGTTGCGCTCGAAGAGTGCCAGCATCTCGGCGTGCTGCGCGCTCTGTGCACGCGGACCCAGAGCACGCGCGAGGCTCGCGTCGTCGACGTAGCCGGTCCAGTCGAGGAACGCATCGCCGAGCGGGCGGCCGAGCGAGCGCAGGAACGCTCGTGCGCGACGCACTCGAGTGGCGTTCGCGCCGCGCTCCGGTACGAGCGCAGCGATCGCGGACGAGAGTCCGTGCACCGGGCCGGGCAGTTGCGACAGCGTGCGTTGGAGCAGCAATGCGCGGTGACGTGGGTACCCGGCCAGGCACTCGTCGCCGCCGTCGCCGACGAGCGCCACGCGAACGAGCCGCGACGCCTCGCGCGCGAGCTGATCCTGCACCAGCGCCGTCGAATTGCCGAACGGAACGCCGAACAAGTTCACGATGCGCTCGGCGGCGACGCCGAGGTCTTCGTCCGCACCGAAGTCGAGCGCGTGGTGCGGCGCGCCGTGGAAACGTGCAGCGGCGGCCGCCGCGATGCCCTCGTCCCGGTCGCGGGCTTCACGCGAGCCGCTCCAGCGCGCCGTGAAGGCCTCGAGTCGCGCCTCGGGCTCGACTGCGCGTGCCGCGGCGAGGATCGCGTTCGAATCGAGGCCTCCCGAGAGGAAGAGCCCGACTGGCACGTCGCTACGCAAGCGCAAGCGGACGGAGTCGTGAAAGGCCGTGCGGAACGCGCGCGCGGCGTCGTGCGCGTCGCCGTCGAAAGTCCCGATGCGACGCTCGAGGTCGTAGTAGCGGACGGGCCGATCGGAGAGCGCGTCGACCGAGATCTCGAGGCGATGCCCCGGTGCCAGTTCGCGAATGCCCCTGTACATCGTGCGCGGCGCCGCCGTGTAGAGGAAGCGCAGCCAATCGGCCAATGCATCCTGGTCCAGTGACGTGTCGACGCCGTCGAGCGCCGCGAGCGGCTGGATCTCGGACGCGAACGCGAAGTCGGGCGCGTCGGCGCCGGCCGGGAACGCGTAGTAGAGCGGCTTCTCACCGATCGGATCGCGTGCGAGGAGCAGAGTGCGGCGAGCCCGATCGAGCAACGCGAAGGCGAACATGCCCTCGAGATCGGCGATGCCGTCCGCGCCGTGTCGCACGAGCCACTGGAGCAGGACTTCGGTGTCCGACGTCGTCGTGAACGTGGCTCCGAGCTGCGCCAGTCGCGCGCGCAACTCGACGTAGTTGTAGATCTCGCCGTTGAAGGTGAGGGCGAAACGACCGCACGGCGAAACGAACGGTTGGTTCGAGCGCCGGTCGAGGTCGAGGATCGCGAAGCGCGTGTGCGCGAGCCGCACGCCGGTCGCCGGGTCCTCGTGGAGGCCCGACGCGTCCGGCCCGCGATGCGCGAGCCGCGCGCGCATCCCTTCCAGGACGGCGCGCGATCCACCGATCAATCCGGCGATTCCGCACATGGCTCAGCCCGCCTTCGCGGCGGTCTCCTCGTTCGTGCGAGGTGTCGAGCGAGTGCGACCCGCGGCGACGTCTTCGAGGATCGCCAGCATCCGCATCGCGAGCGCATCACGGTCGTACTGAGGCGCGGCGCCGTGCGCGTTCGCCGCGTAGCGTCCGCGTTGCGCGGGAGCGTCGGCCAAGGCGCGAACGGCACGAGCGAGCTGGACCGGATCCTCGGGAGCTACGCAAGGACCGGCGCCCGCTCGGCGCACGATCGACGACGCCTCGCCCTCGGGGCCGGCGAAAAGCACAGGAATGCCCATGCCGAATGCTTCGAAGATCTTGCTCGGGATCACCGTCTCGAAGACGGGCGTGTTCTTCAGGTGGACGAGCGCGACGTCGCAAACGCTCCACAAGGCGGGCATTGCTTCCTTCGCGACCGGAGGCGCGAACACCACGTTCGGCAGGCCGCGGCGGTGCGACTCCTCGATCAAGCCGGCGCGCGCGGCGCCGTCGCCGGCGAAGAGGAACCGGATGCGTTCGTCGCCGCGCACGAGCTCGGCCGCGTCGAGCACGTTCGACAGTGCGTGAGCCATCCCGTGCGTGCCCAAGTAGCCGACGACGAAGCGACCTCCGAGCCCGAGACGTGCGAGCGTGGCTTCGTCGCGGGCTCGCGGGGTGTAGTTCTCGAGATCGACTCCGTTGGTCACGACGTGGAGTTTCCTCTCGTCGATTCCGCGACACGCCAGATCGCGACGGAAGGCCTCGCTGACGGCGACGACGGCGCGCGCGCGGCGATAGAGGCCGAGCTCGAGCCGCTCGAGCGCCGTGAGCACGAACCCGGGCTTCAAGGTGCCGACAGCCGCGATCGAAGCCGGCCACAGGTCGCGCAACTCGAAGACGAACGGCGTGCGCGTGATCGCGGCCGCCGCACAGCCGCCGACGCTCGCGAAGAACTGCGGTGAAGTCGCGACCAGCACGTCGTGACGTGGGAGGCAGAGCGCAGTGAGAGCTCCGTGCGCGCCGAACGAAACGTGATCGAGCGTGCGCTTCAAGAAACCCTTGTTCTCCGCGACATACGTCCACACACGCACGACGTCGATGCCGTCGATTCGCTCACGAGCACGCCAAGCGTTGCGATAGCCGTCGTGCACGCGCCCTCGAGGGAAGTTCGGCGCGCACGTGACCACCGTGACCTCGTGACCCTCCCGCACCCAGGCACGCGCGTGCTCGAACGTGCGTGTCGCCGGGGCGTTCGTCTCGGGCGGGAAGTTGTCGGTGACGAAGAGGATCTTCAAGCTGCGGCCTCCGCGAGTGGCGCGGACGCGCGGTCGCCGCGGCAGAGATCGATCAGTCGCTGCTCGAGCTCCGCGTGCCAAGGCCCGCCGCGGAAACGGTCCCCGGTCTCGGCCGCGCCGCGCGATAGCGTGCGGAACAGATGCGGATCGCTCTCCAGCCGATGCATGGCGGCGCCGAGCGCCTCGACGTCGCGCGGTGGAACGAGCAGCCCGTTCACGCCGTCCTCGACGAGTTCGGGCAAGGATCGCCAACGCGAACCGATCACGGGCAGGCCGGCTTGCATCGCCTCGATCACGGCGCCGGGCATGCCTTCGCCCTCGTACCAGGTGGGGAAGACGAGTGCGTCGTGCCGTGCGAGGACGCTCGAGAGCTCCTCGGGCCGCACCGGGCCGGCGAAGCGCACACGGGCGTGATCGCCCGAGAGGTCGGTTCCGGGAATCGTCGGCCCGTGAAAAGTGAGCGTGGAGTCCGGCGCGAGGGCGTCGCTCGCCGTGAGCGCTTCGCGTACGCCTTTTTCGCGCTTCAACTGCGAGAGGAACAGGAACCGCCGAGCGGGCCCGGTGCGCTCGACGTTCGACGCGACTAGGTCGCGTGTCGTCGGGAGCCAATGCGCGCCCTGCAAGCGCTCGAACGAACGGCACAGATGCTGTGTTTGTAGGAGTACGAGCGGCGCCGACAGGCACGTGCGTTCCGCCGTCGCGCGTCGCCAAGCGGGTTCACGCGCGAAGCGTAGGTCGAGATCCCCGCCGAAAACGCGCAATCCGAACGGTCGGCGCACGGCTCGCGCAGCGGCCCAAACGAACGGACCGGCCTTCATGACTCCGCCGGACGACGCGTTGAAGAGGATTGCGTCGCAGCGCGGGCCGATCTTCGCGATCGCGTGCAACGTCGCCGTCAGCGTGCGCGCGTCCTGCGGCGCTCTCGACCAGCCTGTGCGACCTATCACCGGGCGGGAGGTGTCGACCACCTCGCAGTTCAAGCGATCCGATGCGCGCACGCGGCGGACGAGTTCGCCGAAGCTGACTTGAGTCCCTCCGATCGGAGTGCCTTCGCGCGGAAGGGGACCGACGAGGAGGATCCGTTCTTTCGCGTTCATGCGCTCACCTCGAAGCGATCCATCCAGCGCGCGATCCCGGCGAGGCACCACGCGCGCGTGGCGACCGCTGACTCACTTGTCCGCGCGGCATTCGCTCCGCCCGAGCGGCCATCGGCGATCTCGCCCGCGAGTTCCGTCGAGTCGAACAAGGACGCCGCACGCGTTCCGGGTTCGTAGAGGCCCTCGAGCAACGACCAGAAGTCGTCGTTGAGCCAATCCGCGATCGGCAACGAGAAACCCTGCTTCTTGTGGTCGTACACCTCGCGCGGGAGGAGCGGACGTCCGGCCTCGCGCAGGAGGTGTTTTCCCGTACGGCCACGCACCTTCAGGTCGAGCGGCAACGTGCGCGCGAAGTCGACGATGCGCATGTCGAGCAAGGGGACACGCACCTCGAGGCTCGTCGCCATGCTCATGCGATCCACCTTGCGCAGGATCGCGCCGGGGAGGAACGTCTCGGTCAGCACGTGCATCGCGAGGTCCTCGGGCGCGAGTCGCGCGATGTCGGCGGCGCTGGGGCTCGGTTCGGGTAGCAGATCCACGTGCGCGCCGAGGAGCCGCTCGATCTCGGCCGAACTCCACAGCGCCCGCAGCCCGCGGAACTGTTCGACGGGATCGAGCAGCGAGAGCGCGAGTCCCTTGCGCGCGCGACGCGCCGGCTCCGCGAGCGCTGTGGGAGTCATCGAGGACAACCCTTCGAGCATCGAGTGACCGACGCGACGCAACATGCGCGGCGAACGATCCGCCGTGCGACGCACGCGCGCCGCCCAGAACATGTGGTCGTACCCGCCGAAGAACTCGTCGCCCCCGTCGCCGGACAGGACGACGGGAACGTGCTCGGCCGCGAGCGCGGAGACGGCGTAGGTGGGGATGCACGACGTGTCGCCGAGCGGCTGGCCGACGTGATCGAGGGTGCGGTCGAGGACGTCCAGCGAGAACGCTCCGTCGTCGATGCGGAGTTCGTGGTGTTCGGTGCCGAGGTGCGCGGCGACACGGCGCGCCAATGCGCTCTCGTCGTGATCGGACCTGGAAAAGCCGACGGAAAACGTCTTCAGGCGGCGACCGGCGGCCCGCGCGGCGAAGGCTGACACGGTGCTGGAGTCGATGCCGCCCGAGAGGAACAGGCCCACGGGTACGTCGGCGACGAGTTGCGAGCGCACGACCTCGTCCAGGATCGCGCGCAGTTCGTCGAGAGCCTCGGATTCCTCGCGCGGTTCCGGCTCGATCGCGAGACGCCACCAACGCTCGACCTCGATCTTGCCTGCGCGCCAGCGCAGGAGGTGTCCGGGGGGGAGCTGATTCACGCCCACGAGCAGTGTCCACGGATCGGGCACGTAGCGGTCGTGAAGGAATGTCGCGAGCGCGCGGCGATCGATCGTGCGCGTGATCGAGCGGTGTTCGAGGAGCGAGCGGATCTCGGAGGACACGCACAGCTCGCCGCCCGGCCCCGACCACCAGTAGACGGGTTTGATGCCCAGCGGATCGCGCGCCACGAGCACCGTCCGTTCGCGCGCGTCGGCGAAGGCGAGGCCGAACATGCCGTTCAGTCGTCTCAAGCCTTGCTCGCCGTCGAGGCGCAGCGTGTGCAGGACGACTTCCGTGTCGGATTGCGTGTGGAACTCGGCGCCGCGCGCCTCGAGTTCGCAGCGCAGACGCGCGAAGTCGTAGACCTCGCCGTTGTAGACGAGCGCATGTCGACCGTCGGCGCTGCGCATGGGTTGTCTGCCCGTCGAGAGATCGACGATCGACAGGCGCCGCATGCCGAGCGCCGCGAAGCCGAGGTCGATCACGCCGCCTTCGTCGGGTCCGCGATGGATCAACGCCGCGTTCGCCCGAGTCACGAAGGCACCATCGGCCGTGCGGCCGGGTGCTGCGATGTGGAGGGTGATGCCGCACATGAAGGTGAGTTAGTGGCTCGAGGCCGGAAGTGGTCGACGGTTGCGGCGCTCGAGCACCGGTTGGAGGAGATCGGCGAGTACGACGACCACCGTGATCGGCAGCGCGATCGCGGTCGTCTGTTTCAGCAGCACTGCGGATTCGCTGCGATGTGCGATGACGCACAGGAACGTGAAGTAGGGCAGCGTGCGTGCGAGCACTGGTGACGCGCCGCTCAGAGCTACAGTCTCAAGGAGTAGTAGAAGTGCTGCCGCGAGCGAACCGACGAGGAATGAACCCGCAAGGTCACCGAAGTTCCACCACGCCTCCGCCACGAGCGAGAACGCGGTGCCGCCACCTTGCTCGGCCATCTCTGCGTAGTGCGTGCGCGCAAACTTCTCCGCGAGGGCCAAAGGTCGATCGGGAACGAGAGCGAGCGGTGCGAGAGCCGGGAATGCGTTCCAATAGCTGGAACCGCCGAGTTCGCCCTCGTGCTCCGACATCCGCACTTCGAGGGCGGTGAGGAACGGGTGCGACATCTCCGAGCCGCCGACGACCGCGGCTAGGTTGGATTCGACGTTCTGCACGAGGATCTCTGTCGCTCGACCCGATCCCGCCTCTTTGACGGCACCGCGCCACAGCGAGATGAGTTCGAGCGAGCACCAGCCGAGGATCGCTACGAAGGCGAGCGCCGGTCGCGTCGAGCGAATCGTCATGCCGCGGCGTGCGCACAGGATCCACGCGTAACCGAGAGCCAGGATCACGAGGTTCGTGCGCACGGCGATGACACCGAGCGACCACGCGGCGATCACGAGCGCCAGACCGCGAAACGCGAACTTGATGCGCGGTCCGACGTGCCCGACTTCGGCCCACAGGACTCCGGCGATCATGACGTTGATGCCGCTGGCGAACGGGCCGAGACCCACCGAGCGTAGATACTTCTCGGCGTAGTCGTCGCGACTCGCGAGAGCTTCGAAGCCGACCTTGTGGATGTAGACCGCGTAGAGGATTGCGCCTGCGAGAACGAGCCCGCTCGCGACGAGCAGATCCGAGCGCGAGCCCTGTGCTCTCTCCGTCGGCTCCTCGCGGTGCGAGAGCCATCCGCTCGCGAACGCGAGGATCGCCGCGGCGGCGATTCCCGCAGCGAATGCGACGTATTCCGCTTGCACGGCGAGGACTTCGGAGTCCGGCGCTTGGACGATGTTGCGCCACGACAAGGGCTCGACGATCAAGGTCGCGATGGGGAAGAAGTTCCCTGCGAACAGCGTGAAGACGCCGAGTACGAGCGCCAAGTGCAGCGGCGAACGATGCCGCAGGCAGAAGGCCGTGGTCGCGAACGCGACGCACGAGAGGAGCGCCAGGAGGATCCGTTCCACGTCAGATCGCTCCTGATGCGCGCCAAGCCGCGAGGACGGCGATGCTGAACGCCAGCAGGGCGAACGTCGCGACCGTGCGACCCGGGAGAATCCCCCGCGGCAATCGCGGCAGCTCACCCGACAAGAGGAGGATCTCAGCGACCCGCGCCGTGCAGGCGCAGAGGACGGCGCCTGCGATCCCGAGCACAGGTACGAGCGCGACGCCGACCGCGATCATGGCGACGCCGGCGATCGCGTAAGCACGGGTTTGTGCCACGAATTCGCCGCGCGAACGCTGCCACGGCGTCAGCAGGAACCCAGTCATGTGCACGAAGGACGCGGCGAACAAGGCGGCACAGATCCACGCGCCGGAAGCGAACTCGGGCCCGAGTACCAGCGTCACGATCGCGCCCGAGAACGCGACGAGGAGCGCGATGACGACAGCCCAACCGAGCATCACCCGCGTGGAGATCGACACGAAGCGTCGCGCTTCGTCGACACCTGCCCCTGCACGTCGCGCGAAGCTCGGATAGAGAACGGTGCCGAGCGCCGTGCCCACGAGCGCGAGCTTCGAGGCGAGGTCCGCGCAACCCGAGTAGAGTCCGAAGTCGCGCGCATCGAGGTAGCGCTCGGCGATGAGTCGATCGGCGGAGATCACGAGCGCGTTCGCCAAACCGAAGCCGATGAGACCGCCGATCGCTGTGCGATGTTCGCTCCAAGCACGCATCGCGCTCGAGAACAGCGTGTTCGAGGTCGCCCTCTTCGTGCGCACGTTCGTGTGGAAGGCGTAGGCGAAGAGCGTCACGACGTTGGCCGCGCAGAAGGGCGCGACGACGAGAGCGAGGCCCACGTTCTCGATGGTGCTTGCGATCCAAGCCGACGCTCCCGCCGCCGAGCCCCAGGCGACGTTGCGAATCAGCGCTGCGCGTGCGACGCCCCCTTGGAGCGACAGTCGTGCCCAACCGATGGAAGCCAGACCGTGCGCGAGCACGGCGATCGCGAAGAGTGCGGCCACGACCGGTGGGAACAGGAACGCGGCGACGAATGCCGCTCCGATGCCGAGCGACCAGGCGACGCAGGTCGAGAGCGCTCGCAGCTTCTCGTCTTCCGCATCCGCGACGGCCAGCGCGCGAACGAGCAGCGGTCGCAGGAAATCTTGGTACGTGACGACGCCCAGGAGCGTCAGGAAGAGCGACAGACGCCCGTACGCTTCGGGCCCGAGTGTCCGTGCCAGCAACGGCAGGCTGACGATGCCGATCAACGCCGCCGCAGCGTGGGACCCGAGCACAGCTCCGGCCTGGCGCACGATGTGCCAGAACCCCGCGGACGAATCCGTGGGCGACGCGACGGAACCGTTCGTCGGGGCAGAGGGAGGCATGGGGGGGCGGAAAGCCCTTCCCAGTGCCTGTCGTCGGTCTGCGCGAGTCCCTTGAGGCTCGCGCGTCTCGAACTCGCCTGCGGCAGAAATCGTCCCCGTTCCGGGCCGATTGCGTACGAGTTCGCACCGGTTCTCAAGGCGCAGGTGCGTCGCTCCGACGGAGAGATCGTCGGCACACTCGCTGCCGCCTCGACGATGCAAACGACAGCTCGAACGGCCAGGACGGTCCGCGCGGCCGGCGCGAAGACCGTGTCCGTGGTCGCGCCTGAAGCCGCGGCGCATGAACCGGTCGCTTGGGCCGCGCTCGAGCCGCGCGGTTTCTACGCGCAGATCGGCAGGCCGTGCTTCCTCGGCGCCATCCTGTTGCTCGGTCTCCCGTTCGCGATCGCGGTCGCAGCTCTCATCGCGCCGCTCAACTTCATCGTGTTCGGTAGCGTCTCGCGCATCTTCTTCCTGCAACCCCGGATCGGTCGTCGCGGCCAGGTCTTCTCGATCTGGAAGTTCCGCACGATGCGCGAAGCGCGTCGCTCGAGCCACGATTCGTGGAGTTCGGGCGAGGACGGCCTGCGCGTGACCCGCTTCGGTCGTTTCCTGCGCAGTTCGCACCTCGACGAGTTGCCACAGGTCGTGAACGTTTTGAAGGGCGACATGGACCTGATCGGGCCGCGTCCCGAGATGGTCGAGGTCGAAGCGTGGGCCGCGCAGCACGTCCCCGGTTTCATCGAGCGACTCGCGATCCGGCCGGGCCTGACCGGTTTGGCACAGATCACGCAGGGGTACACCGGTAACGACGCCGTGGCTTACGCCGAGAAGCTCGAGATCAACCGCGAATACCTGCACTCGATGACGTTCGCGCTGGACCTCTCGATCGTCCTGCGAACGGCGATGTGGATGCTGTGCGGTCGCGGCTGGTCGAACTACCGGCTCAATCGTTCGGCGCCGGCTTCAGCGCGATCCTGAACCACGTGCCGCCGCCCGGGCGCCCGCGCACTTCGATCGTCCCGCCCATCGCGTCGACGTGCAGCGCGACGAGGTGCAGGCCGAGACCCGTGCCGCGTGCCGTTCGCGTGCGCTCGTCGCCCATGCGATAGAAGGCTTCGAAGATCCGCCCGCGTTCCGAAGGGGGAATGCCGGGGCCCCGATCGAGGACCTCGAGCAGGATCGTGGCGCCGTCGTGCTGCGTGCGCACGAGGATCGGTTCGCCACCCGCCGCGACGGGCGCGTACTTGCGCGCGTTCTCGACCAAGTTCGTGACGATCGAACGGATGCCTTCGTGGACGAGGATTGCGAGCGGCAGCTCGTCGGCCAGTTCGAACCGCAGATCCAGGACTCCCTCCGGTGCGAGTGAGAGGAGGGACGGCGCGAGCCCCTCGATGATCGAATTCACGTCGCCCGGCTCGGGGCGTACTTCGCGCCGCGTCAGTTGGCCCTTTTCGAGCACGCGCTCGACCAGCGTCTCGAGGCGCGAGGTCTCGCGCACGATGCGTCGGTAGTATTCGAGTCGGCGTTCCTCGGAATCGACCCAGCCCGCGTCGAGCATCTCGCCGTAGAGCTTGATCGCCGCGACGGGAGTGCGCAGCTCGTGCGTCACCGCGGAAACGAAGTTCTCCGTGCGACGGGCCGACTCGAGGTCGCGCGTCACGCTGCGGAACAGCAGCACGAGTCCTGTGGCCAAGGAGACGACGAGCATCGCCGCGACACCGAGCAGCCGGATCGTCTGCGTGTGGAAGACGGATTCGAGGTGTCGCACGTCGACGGCCACGTGCAGAACTCCAAAGTTCTCGATGTCCTCGCGCGGAGCCTCGACCTCGAGCGCTTTCAGCGGGTGGATCGCGAAGACGTCGGCGTCGTATTCGGGCGGGGCGCTGCCACTCGGCACGAATCGCTGTGTCTTGCCGAGCACGGTCTCGGCGATCGCCGCAGGCATCGTGCGGAAGGCCCAGTCCGCGTCGAGGAAGAACCCTTGGCGCAGCACCACGCCGCGCCCGAAGTTCGCGAAACACGACGGCATCGCACGACGTTCCGCATCGGGTCGGATTCGTACCGTGCGCGTCGCCGCCAGACGCGGGGTTCCGTCGCTCTCGCGCCAGAATCGCAACCGGAACGGCGTGATGGACACGGGTTGAGACTGGTTCTGGAGACCGCGCAGGGCCGGCAGTTCCTCGCGCAGGCAGTCGATGTCCTCTTCCTCCGAGAGATTGATCGCGACGACCGGCACGGCGTAGTGCTCCTGACGGGGCACGCCGGCGAACAGGATCCTGAAGAGGGTGTTCTCGTGCTCCATGCGCGTGCGCAGTTCGACGATCGATGCACGCAGCGTGCGACCGCGCAGGGGTGCGCCGGGTTCTCGCGCGCTGGATCCGAGCAAGACTTCGAGCGGACCTTCGCGCGTCTTGTCCTCGCCGCGGTACGAGTACCAGCCGAGGATCGGGCCCGGAGTCGGCCCGCCGGCGAGAGGCGAGGGCACGAACGCCAGGTCGGCACCGATCGTTCCGGGCGGGAAGTACGAATTGCGGTACTCGAAGAACGGCCGCCCGTCCTCGCGCCGCACGACTTCCTCGACGCGCTGGACGAAGGCTTCTTGCAAGCGCCGCGTGGCATGCGACGCATCGCCCGGGACCGACGCCAGCAGGGCTTCGTGGTCGCGCTGGAGTTGGTTCCACAGGAGACCTCCGAGGACCAGTGTGGGCAGCACGAGCAGGAGAACGTAGAGCCCCAGCGCTACGCGTCGGCTGCCGCGCCGCACGCCGCGATACGGTCGCATGCGCAGGCGCTCGGCCACCGCGCGCGTGAGGATTGCGGTCGCCTCTCCCGGCGGCTGACTCGCCGCGGGTCGCGCGTCGCGCGGCGGCGCGCTGGCCAAGTCCGGTCCGCCAGCGCGCGGATCCGGATCCGGGTTCACGAGTACCAGCGGTAACCCTTGCCGCGGACCGTCTGGATCAGCGTGGGTTCGGCCGCATTCGGTTCGACCTTGCGACGCAGGCCGACGATGTGGATGTCGACGGTGCGCGTCTCGACGTTCGCGCTCTTGTAGTGCCACACGTCGAGGAGGAGATCGTCGCGCGTGACGACGCGGTGACGGTTGCGGATCAAGTACTCGAGGATGTCGCCTTCCCGCGGCGTGAGTTGCAGCACTTGGCCGTCGCGATGCACTTCGAGGCGATGGAGGTCGACCGAGATCCCGCCCGGCAATTCGAGCTGCGGTGTCGGCGTCGACTCCATCTCGCGGCGGCGGAACTGCGCTTCGACGCGCGCGACGAGCTCGCGCGGGGAGAACGGCTTCTTCACGTAGTCGTCCGCGCCGAGCTCGAACCCCTTCAGGAGATCGCTCTCGGACGCCAGCGCCGTGACGATGACGACGCGGACGTCGCGGCGTTCCTTGCGCAACTGTGCCAGGATCTCGAGGCCGCTCATGCCGGGCAACATGAGGTCGAGGACCACGAGATCGGGCTCCTCGGCCTTGATGCGTTCGAGTCCCGTCGTCCCGTCGTGCACGACTTGGACTTGGAACCCCGCGTGTTGGAGGGCGTCGCGCATGCCCAGCGCGAGTGCCTCCTCGTCCTCGACGACGAGCACGCGGTGGACTTGGGACGCGGGTCGAGCAGGGCTTTGGGGAGCAGTCGTCATCGGGATCTCCAGCGTGAGGGTGAGGCGAGCGAGCGCGCTTCGCCCGCCTCCGCGACACCTTCGAGAGATACGGGAAGTCGGCCCGGATGAGGTAGGACGAGGCCGGTAAAAAGCCGCGGTCAGGCCGCCGACTGGCTGTTGGATCGCCGTAGGCGCCACTGGCCGTCGAACCACGCGGTCGCGAGCATCGCCGTGAGGCCGACGTAGACCAGGTCGAAAACGTCGATCCCGAGGCGGGCCGGGATCGCTGCGAGGAGCGCGACCAGGAGCCCCGCGCTCCGAGGCGAGCGCCACGATTGCGCGCTGCGCACGAGGACGACGGAGAGCGCGAGCACGCTGGCGAGCAAGGTGACGAGCGCCACGGCGCGGCCGAGAACGGAGCTCGTGAACGTGCCGCCCCAGGCGGAGGCGAGTGCGGGGGTGCTCTCGAAGATGCGCCACGCGACCCAGCCGAGGGCGATCACGGCGTGGGCGCCGAGGAGCTGGCTCGTGCGCCGGTCGTCCTGGTTCGCGGTCACCGAGCGGAGGGTACAGAAGCGCGTCCGCGAGGGGGATGACTGGCCGGCTGGGCCAGCCTGGAATCCGCGCGAAATCCGCGATCCGTGCGATCCCCGCTCTTCCAGCGGGCCGGCTGGGTGCGGCCGCGAACATGCGGGCGCGGCGCGAGCCCGTCGTTCGACGAGCCCGCGCCGCGCGCTGGATAGAAGCGAGTCAGCTCACGGGACCCAGATGATCCGGCGCGTGTCCGACAGGTTCGCGGTCGCAGGCGTGCGGCAGTTCTGCATCTCCAGCGAGATCGAGTTCCTTCTCGAGGACAGCGGGGCCGATTTCCCGCGACTACCTCGTGCCCGACGCGCGACGAGCCTCGCCGATGCGGTGAAGGACTACGTGTTTCGCTCGAGTTCGCCGACAAGGTGGCGGCGCTCGCCTCGCGACTCGGATCGTTGTGCAAGGTCGTGATCGTCGACGGCGAGCATGCGCTGTGTGCGAGCCTCGCTTCGTGGAGCGCCAGTGCGTCCACGCGCGATCCCACGCTACCGGTCTCGCGCGAAGACGACGATCGCTTGCGTGCCGCGGGTCGGCCGTCTCCGGGCGTCTCGGAGCGCTGCATCGATCCCGCGGGCCGCGAACTCTCCGCGCGCGCCACGGGGGAGATCTGCATCCGCTCGCCCGCGAACATGGTCGGCTACTGGCGGCAGCCCGCGGCCACGGCGAAGACGCTCGTCGACGGCTGGATCCACACCGGCGACGCGGGATTCCTCGACGAAGAAGGCTACCTGTTCATCCACGATCGCGGGAGAGAACATCTATCCGGCGGAGATCGAGAGCGTGCTGTGCGCACACCCAGCCGTGCTCGAAGCGGCCGTGATCGGCGTGCCGGACGAACGTTGGGGCGAGCTCGTGCGCGCGTTCGTCGTGAAACGGCCGGGGCTCGACGCGACGCCGCGCGAGTTGTTGGCGTTCGCGCGCCGCGACCTCGCCGACTTCAAGGTGCCGAAGGTCATCGAGTTCGTGGACACGTTGCCGCGCACGCCGAGCGGCAAGCTCAAGAAAGCCGAGCTGCGCGAACCGTTCTGGCGCGGGCGCGATCGCAACGTGAACTGACGGAGCGCTCGCGCGTCGAACACGAGCGGGCGCACGAATGCTGCTGGAACTCGAATCGCGAGGAAAACTCGGTCGCTGACACGCAGCGGGAACGCGCCCCCTCCGCGCGTTGGATCAATGAACGCCGAGCGCCGCCAGCGGATCTCGCGTCCATGGCCGTTGGACAGCGAGGTCGCGCGCGCTCACGGCCGCCACGTTGGCTGCGAGCTGTTCACGCGCTTCGCTCTCGCGACCCCCGGCTTGCAGCGCGGCGGCCAGCGCCAGCCGAACGCGAACGGGATCCGCGTCGGGGCGTTCGAGGCACAGGCGCAGGTCCTGACGCAGGCTGCGCACGGCTTCGTTCCAGCGCGCGGCCTCGGCATGTTGATGTCCCCAAGCGCGGTGTGCGCGCGCTTCCCAGCCGTTCGCCGGGAGTTCCTCGAGCCGACCTCGTAGTTCCTTCGCCAACGCGTAGCGTTCCTCGGGTGACAGTCCCGCGCGTTCGGGTTCCGCGCGCGCCGTGATCGCGGCACTTTCGACGTCGAGACCCGCGAGCGCGAGCCGCGCGGCGAGTCCTCGCAACCAAGCGAGTTCGGGCGTGCGCGCGGCCGGGATGCGATCCAAGCGCGACAGTCCGGACTCGAGATCGCCGGCCATCAGTTCGAGCGACGCGAGGTTCTGCAGCGCCGGCGGATTGCCCGGATCGAGTTCGAGCGCGCGGACGAGCGCCTCGCGTGCGGAGTCGGGTTGGCCCGCTCGGGCGGTTGCACTCGCCAACTGCACGATGGCTTCGATGCGATGGGGCCGCAGCGCGAGCACGGAGTACCAGCGCCCGACGACGCTCGTCGGTGCCTCGTCGAACGCTTCCGCGAGCCTGGCTTCGAGCGTGCGGACGAGCACGGAATCAGGTGCAAGTGCTGCGGCGCGTTCGATCGCGCGCTCGCGACGCTCGGGATCCAGTGCCTCATCGGTCGCCAGCGGTCGCAACGCGAACCCGTGTCGCATGAGCGACCACGCGCGCGGCGTGAAAGCGAGTAGGACCGTGATCGCGCCGGTCACCGCGAAGCGACGCGCGAACGTCGGTGGTGCTGCATCGCGGCGCACGAGGATGGCTCCGGCGGCAATCGCGAAGAGGACCGCGCTCGCCGCGTTCGACGTGATCGGCGCGCGCGCGAGCGCGTGAACGAGCAGTGCGACGAGCCCAGCTCCGAGTGAGGCTTTGTCCGTGTCCGCCGATCGCAGCGCGCGCCAAGCCTCGCGTAGGACGATGAGGGCGAAAGCGATCCACGCGAGCCCGACCGGTAGCCCCAGCTCGAGCACGGGCTGAATCCAATCGTCGTGCGCGTGCTCGACCTCCGTCTCGGCGGCTTGGAGTCGGCCGTGCGAGCTGGCTTCGATCTCGGCGGGCTCGCGAAACGGCGGGAATTCCGCGGCGAACTGCCCCGGTCCGACGCCGAAGAGCGGATGCGCGGCAGCGAGTCGAGCGCTGGCGCGATGGACGGAGACGCGCACCGAAACGCCGCTCGTCGGCGCGGTATCGACCGCAGTGGTCGCAGCTCGGGTGTTCGCAGTTGCCCCGTTCGCAGTTGCCCCGTTCGCAGTTGCCCCGTTCGCAGTTGCACTGTGTTGCAGGATCGGTGCGGCGACCGCGGCGAGCGCGATCACCGCGCACGTCGTGAGGAACTGTCGGTCGCGTCCGCGCCGTGCGAGTGCGGCCACGCCGCAAGCGATCACCAAGGACACTCCACCGGCGAGGACGGGTGCGCGGAACGCGTGAACCACGAACGCGAGGACTGCTGCGGCTCCGACGATGCGCCACGCGGCGCGGTCCGTCGCGAGGAGCATCGCTCCCGCCGCCGCGCCGAGTGTCGCGGCTTCGGATGTCGCGCCCGCGTTGCCGAGCGGACCGGCACCGGCGCTCGCGAGGCCCGCTGCGGAGGCGCAGAGTCCGATGATCGTGGCTCCGCGCGCCAGCATGCGCGGATCGGACGCGGCGCCGAGGAAGAGGCACGCGAGCACGAGTGCCCACCCGAGCGTCGCGCGCGTGGCCTCGAACGTGTCGAGCGGTTCGCCGAACGCGAGCCACGCCACGCTCATCGCGAGCGGGATCGCGAGGAGCCACGAGCCGCGCACCGAAGGTGCTGTGCGTCGGAGCAAGAAGAACAGGGCGCCCGGGATCGCGAGCAACGCCGCGAGGCCGAAACCCGTGGAACGCGGCGCGAAATCGTGCTCGAGAGGACCTCCGAAGGGCCAGACGAGTACGAGCGCCGGGAGCAAGGCGAGCACGGCCTGCACGACGTCGGCTGCGCCAGCGCGCACGTCCGATGCTCGAGCGGCGTCGGTCGTCACCGCGCTCCGGCCACCTGACCGACGATCGCGTCGACGAACGACTCGGGATCGAACGGTTCGAGCAGTTCGAGTTGCTCGCCCGTGCCGACGTAGCGCACGGGCAGGCCCAGCGCTTCCTTGATCGTGAAGATCGCGCCGCCGCGCGCAGTGCCGTCGAGCTTGGCGACGATCAGACCCGTGACAGCGACGCTCGCGGTGAAGAGCTTCGCTTGTTGGATCGCGTTCTGGCCGTTCGTCGCGTCCAGGACGAGCCACGTCTCGTGCGGCGCGCCGGGGAGGCGGCGGTCGATCACGCGACGGACCTTGTCGAGCTCGGCCATCAGGTTCGACTGTGTGTGCAGGCGTCCGGCCGTGTCGATGATCACGACGTCGGCGTTGCGCGCGATTCCGGCATCGACAGCGTCGAACGCGACGGCGGCGGGATCGGCACCGGGTTTCTGCTTCACGATGTCGCAGCCGTTGCGTTGGGCCCAGATGTCGAGTTGATCCGCCGCGGCGGCGCGGAACGTGTCGCCGGCGCCGAGGAGCACCTTCTTGCCCCGCTTCTGGAAACGGTGCGCGAGCTTCGCGATCGAAGTCGTCTTGCCGGAACCGTTCACGCCCACCACGAGGATCACCGTGGGTTTGTGGACGAACTGGATCTCGGCGTCTTCCTGCCCGATTTTCTCGAGGAGGATCCGGCGCATCGCGAGGCGCACGTCGTCCTCGCCTTTGACCTCGCCGCGTTTGTGGAGGCGGCCGAGTTCCGTGGTGACGGCGGCGGCGACGGGGCCGAGGTCGGATGTGTAGAGGAGTTCTTCGAGTTCGCCGAGGAGTGCGGCGTCGATCGTGCGCCCGCCGCGGAAGAGGCCCGTGATGCCGTCGGACAGCGCGGTGCGCGTCTTCGTCAGGCGGTCTTTCAGGCGGTCGAAGATGCCCATCGCGCGATCAGTCGGGGTCCACGGACGCGGCGGTCTCGGGCAGTTCCTCGTCGAGAGCGGCCGCACTCGGGGTGTCGGTCGCGTTACCCGTCGCGTTACCCGTGGGCGCCGCCGCGAGCGGCGTCGACCTGTTCATGATCTTGTCGAGGATCCCATTGATGAACGCCCCCGAGTTCTGCGTCGAGTACCGCTTCCCGAGTTCGATCGCCTCGTTGATCGCGACCTTCGGCGGTACATCGGGGCAGTGGACGAGTTCGTACGTCGCGAGTCGCAGCACGTTGCGATCGACGACCGCCATGCGCGAGATGTTCCAGTTCTGCGCGACGGCTTGGATCATCTGATCGATGCTGGCCTTGTTCTCGTGCGCGCCCAGCACGAGCTTCAACGCGAAGCGCGTCGTCTCGGCGTCGCGCTCTTCGGCGGCGACGAACTCACGTGCTTCGGTGAGCAGGTCGTCGCCCCGCAGGTCGAGCTGATAGAGGAATTGGAGCGCCAACTCGCGCGCGCGTGTCCGCTTCTTCACTTCGTGAGCTCCAGGACCTCGTCCAGCGCCAGAAGGGTTTCGATCGCCGCGCGCGCGACTTCGCGGCCCTTGTCCTCGCGGCGGGCATCGGCGCGAGTCACGTCACCGATCATCGCGCCTTCGTGTTCCTCGTGTGCGGACGGCAGTGCGCGTGCGCGAGCTTGTTCCATCGTCGCGCAGGTGAGCACGCCGAAGTGGATCGGCACTCCCGACTCGAGGCTCGCCCGCATGATCCCCTGCACGCAGCCTTCCGCGACGTGGCGGTCGTGATCCGTCTCGCCCTTCAAGACGAGGCCGAAACACAGCACGGCGTCCACCTCTCCGGACTCGGCCAAGCGACTCGCGACGATCGGGATCTCGAACGCGCCGGGCACGTGCACGCGGAGGATGTCGTCCTCGTCGACGCCGGCTTCGATGAGCTCGCGCTCGGCCGAATCGGCCATGGCACCCGTCAGTTCGGCGTGGAAATCCGCCACGACGATCCCGATGACCGATCCAGGCCGCTCTGCCCGAGGGCGTTCCCACCGCTTCGTGTCCAGTCCCATGGAACGCCGGACTGTACGCGATGCCAAGGGAGCTGCGCTACGTGCCGCGCAGGAGCCGCCGCGCTTCGTCGAGGAGCGTCGTGCACCAGCCGAGATCTTCCTCCTGCAAACCGAGGAGGACGCGCACCTCGCCGGCCGTGGGTTCCGAGCGGGAGTTCTCGAGCAGCTTGTAGACGATGCCGCGCTCGTAGATGCGCGTGAGTCCTTCGGGAGACGATGCATCTGCGGCGAGGACGTGCGTGCGGAACTGGAGGGGTACCTCCTCGTCCAAGGTGCCCGGTGTGAACGCGCGACCCTGGTAGAGCACGGTCCAGCACTTGTTCACGTCGCCCGGACGAAGCTCGAGTCCTGAAGCAGGGTCCGCGAGAGCGGTGCGCAGACGGCCGAGAGTGAACCCAGCCGCCGAACGCGCGGCGGTGTGGATCGCATCGAGGATCCGACGACGTCGGACCGGATCGCCCTCGTACCGGTAGTTGGAGAGACGCGCGCGCGCCACGAGCTGACTCTGACCCGGGACGATGGCCGCGGGAGCTACGAGGGCCGACCCGTTGACGGCTTCGACGATTCGCGGCGCGCCGTCGATCCACGGTTCGACGCGATCCGCATCCGTCGGGTCCCGCGCGGGTCCGCTCGGTTCGCTGCGCAACGCGTGCACCGACATCGTGCGCACGACGAGCCCGGCGCGACGCTGGACTTCGGAGTACGGGATGAACCGATCGCAGATGTCGGAGAGATCGGCGCTCGCGCTCCCTTCGGGCGCGATCACGATGACTTCGCGCCCGTGCTTCTGCAGGCAGCGCACGATCTCGATCATGTCGCGGTCGCCAGACGCGATGACGAAGCGCGCGAGGTTCGGTTCGAGCAGCGCGAGCTCGACGGCATCGACGGCGAGTCGGATGTCGCTGGAGTTCTTGCGGGCTCCCGGCGTCAGGCGTCCGAGCACCTGCACGATCTCGAACCCGCTGCGATAGAGCTCGACCTGGAATTGATTCAGGTCGCGGACACGCCAATCGCCGTACGCGCGGCGCACGCCGGGGTGCACGAGTTCGCGCACGAGCGCGCACAACGCGCGGAGGCACGCGACCTCGACCAAGCTCTCGCTGTCTTGCTTGCGCGACAGACCGTGGACGAGATTCTCGAAGTCGAGAAGGACCGCGCCGGGGGCGGGCTGGGTACGAAATCGCTCGGACTCTGGCTGCGTGGCCATGGGGGGCGCGCCAGACTACGAGGGAATCGGCGGATCGGGGAGGTCCTGAAACCGTTCCGATTCGCGCTTCGGAGCCCGCGCCGAATTCACCTGCGTTCGCGACGCGGAAGGACGGAACCGGGTCCGAGAAGTCCGACGATCCAGTGCCCCGTGACCACTCAGATCGTCGCCCGGGTCGGCGGAATCGGCTCCGCTCCCGGCCGCGTACGCCTGCGGATCGCCCACGCGAATTGGGTCGAGGTCGCGCGCGAGAGATCGTCGATCACCGTGTATGCGAGCGGCACGACCCACAGCGTGAAGAACGTGCTGGCCGTGAGCCCGCCGGCCACGCAGGTCGCCAGAGCGCGGTAGTCGATGCCTTCGCCGCGCGGTTCCGACAACGCCATCGGCACGAGTCCGATGACGGACGTCAACGCGGTCATGAGGATGGGCCGCACGCGCTGCGCGCACCCGTCGGTCACGGCGCGGGTGCGCTCGATCCCCTCGGCGCGGAGCTGCGTGATGCGATGGACGAGCACGATGCCGTTGTTCACGACGACGCCGACCAAGACGATGATCCCGATCCAGCCCACCGAGTCCATCGCCGTGCCTGTCAGCCACAACGTCCAGTAAGAACCGACCACCGCGAACGGGATGGTGAAGAGGACGGAGACGGGCAGCACGAACGACTCGAAAAGGATCCCCATCAAGAGGAACACGAGGACGACGGACAGGAGCAGCGCGCCGTAGATGTCCTGCATCTCCTCGTCGACGCGGAAGTCGGCCATCACGTCGTCCGCGATCTCGTAGTCGCGCGGGAGTTCGAGGGCCTCGAGCGCGCGTCGGCCGGCCTTGCTGAGCTCCGTCTGTCGCGCCGGCGAATCGACCTTGGCCTGGATCGTGAAGCTCGCGCGTCCGTCCGTGCGCTCGATCGTGCGCTGACCGCGGCCGAAGTCGAGTGTGGCAAACGTCGAGAGCGGAACGGCCGAGTCCTTCGTGTAGATGTCGAGGTCGCGCAGCGTGTCGAGACCGGCGGTCTCGGACTTGTCGTATTCGATCAGGAAGGGGACCTCGCGGCCCGGTTCCTGGTAGCGCGGGAGTTGCGCGCCGCGCAACGCCCACGAGACGTTCCCGAGCGCCTGCTGGGCCGTGACTCCGAACTGCTGCGCGAGCTCGGAGTCGAAGGACAACTCGACCTGCGGCGGCGCGGCCGAGAGCGGTGAGCGCAGATCGGAGAGGCCGGGCACCTGCTCGAGCAACGCGACGGCTCGAGCACCGATCTGCTCGAGGACCTCGGAGTCGGGCCCGAGTAGCCGGAACGTGGCGATCGTCTTGTCTTCCGAGCTCGGCCCCTCGCCATCCAGGAACTGGAGTTGGTGCCCGGCGAGACGCGGCAGGGCCGCGCGCAACTCGCGCCGAACGCGCAGCATGTGCGACTGCTTGGGCGGCGCTTCCCAGAAAAGGCTGACCCGCCCGCCCTCGTGGTTGAAGCGCGTCAGGACGCGTTCGAATCCCCACTCGGCCCGCTTCGCGTTCACGGCGTCCTCGTAGCGGATCATTTCGGTCTCGGCGTCGGCGAGTGTGAAGTTCTCCTCCAGCTCCACCCAGAAGTTGATCCGCGACGCGTCCTGATCCTGTCCGAACGACGCGACCTCCATGTTCGTCGCCGGGATCACGATCGACACGAGGACGATCAGCGCAACGCCGGTGGCAGCGAGTCGCTTCGCGAGGCTCCACTCGACCAGCGCGCGGTTCGCATAGATCACGAAGTCGATGACCGAAGTGCCCGGCGGGACCACCGTCGCGACGCTTGGTCCGCGCGGCGCGATGCGGCGTTTCCAGCGCGGCACGGCGAAGATCAAAACGGCAGCTGCCGCGAGCCCGAGCACGATGGGGAGCACGACCGTGATCGCGGGCAGCGCCAGTCCGTACGGCGCCAAGTCGTAGGGCGCGACGCTGCGTGCCGCTTCCAGCGTCGGCAGTGCGGCGAATGCGCGCCAAGCTCCGAGAGCGACGAACGCGGGTGCGAGCAGCCAACGCAGCGGCGTGACGAGCGCGAGGAGGCCGACCAGGATCCGCGAGAGATACGCCAAGGTGCCTCTCAGGCCGACGCGCACTCCAGCGATCACGAACGCCAGCACTCGCGCCGGGATGGCGGCGATCGGCGCGAGGCGACTCGCGAGCGCTTCGACCCACGCCGCGCGGGGCTCGAGTGCGCGGCGGACCTGCACGGGCAGGAACACGAGCGCCGCCAGGAGGCTCGCGAGGAGCGAGATACACAACGGCTTGCCGATCTCGCCGAAGATCAGCCGGAACTGAGGGTTTTCACCCAGGAAGATCAGCGGCGCGAAGACGACGACGGTCGTCAGGGTCGAGAGCAGGACGGCGAGCCCGACTTCGCCCGCACCCTCCGCGCATGCAGCTTCCGTCGAGAGTCCGAGCGCCTTCTTCCGCGTGATGTTCTCGACGACGACGATCGAGTTGTCGACCAGCATCCCCATCGCGAGGGTGATGCCCATCATGGTGAGGACGTTGAACGATCCTCCACTGAAGTAGCCGTAAGCGATCGCGATCAGCGTCGAGAAGGGAATCGACAGCGCCACGAGCAGTGTGAGTCGGATTCGCCACAAGAAGAGGAAGAGGATGAGCACGGCCAGCAAGCCGCCCGTGATCGCCGTCTCGGTGAGGGCCGAGAGAGAACTCTCGATGAACTCGCCCTGATCGAAGAGGACCATGAAACGGAAGTGGCCCTCGAGCTCGGGCGCCTTCTCGAGGCCCGCCAATGCCGCGCGCAAGTTCCGACTCGCGTCGACGGCGTTCGCGCGACTGTCCTTCTCGACGATGGAGAAGTAGGAGTAGCGGCCGTCGATGCGCGACAACTGTTGGCGAACGGACTTCACCATCTCGACGCGCCCGACGTCGCGGATGACGAGACCGTTCCCGATCGGGTAGTCGAGGACCTCCTCGATCGAAGTGAAGCGCATGTCGGAGCGCAGCAGGATCCGTGTCCCGCCGTCGTCGACCTCGCCCAGCGGTTCGGCGAAATTGTCCGCGGAAAGTCGCCCGATCAGGGCGCCGATGTCCAGGCCCGCGGCAATGACCCGGTCCTCGTCGAGCAAGATGCGCAGCGAATCGGCCAGGTTGCCCCAGACCTCGACCTTACCCACGCCGTCGACGGCTTCGATGCGGCGCTGGACGACTTCCTCGAGCAGGAAGTCGTTCCGCGGCGAATCGCCGTCGTGGAGGATCGCGACGAAGGCGATCGGCATCGCGCCCTGGTTCCAGGACCAGATCCCGATCTCGTCGACCGTCTTGGGCAGCTTCGGGCGCGCGCGCTCGACGCGGTCGCGGACCTCGGCTTTCGCGAGGTCCATGTCGATGTCACTGCGGAAACCGAGCCACAGGAAGACGGAGTCGGCGCGCGTCGAACTCTGGACTTCCTCGATGCCGGGCAGCGTCCGCAGTTCTTCCTCGATCGGCTGCGTGACCTGCTCCTCGTTCTCGGCCGCTCCCGCGCCGGGGTTCGAGACGAAGACCTGCAGGCCCGGGTTGCTGAAGCCGTCGGGCATCATCTGGAGCGGGATTTCGCGCAGCGCGATTCCGCCGATGACGAATGCGCACGCGAACAGGACGAGCAGGAGGACGGGGCGTGCGAGCAGCACCCGGTGCAGGCCGCCGCGGTTCGTTTTCGCGTGCTCGGGGCGATCCGTGCTCACGCGTGCACCTGCCGGGGTGCGCGCGCGTACACGATCCGATAGGCGCACGGGATGACGATCAGCGTGAGGAGCGTCGACAGCGAGAGGCCCGCGATCACCGTCACGGCGAGCGGAGCGCGCAACTCCGCGCCCGCGCCGCCCGAGAGCGCCGAAAGTCCCGGCACGGAGGCCAACCAACCCGTGAGCGGCAGCATCCCGAGCAACGTCGTCGCCGTCGTCATGTAGATCGGCCGCAAGCGCGTCTTGCAGGCCTCGAGCAACGCGGCCTCGACCAACCGGCCCTGCGCGAGAGACTGGTTGACGCGCTCGATCAGCACGATCGCGTTGTTCACGACGATGCCCGCCAGGAGGATCAGACCGATGAACACGACGACCGAGATGGGCATCGACAGCCACGAGAGGGCGAAGATCACCCCGATCGCGGCCAAAGGTACGGTGAGGAGGACGATGAGCGGCTGCAGGAGCGACTCGAACTGCGCGGCCATCACGGCATAGACGAGGAAGAGCGCCAGAAGCAAGGCGAAGACGAGGCTCGAGCGCGCTTCGTCCATCTCGCGCTTGCGTCCGCCCAACTGCACGACGACGTCGTCGGGCGTCAAGAGTCCCGTGAGCGCACGCTCGATGCGCGTGCTGACCCCGCCGAGATCGAGACCGGCGACCGCGGCGGTGACGAGGATCGCGCGCGTGTTGCCCATGCGGCGGATCTCGGCCGGGCCTTCGATGTTCTTGACCACGGCCACGTCGCCGAGCCGCACGGGCGTCGCCGCAGTCGGGTTGACGACGAGCTCCATCACGCGCTCGAGATCGCTGCGCACGATGTCGTCTCCGAGCACGCGGACGTCGATGCGGTCTTCGCCGTCGCGGAAGCGCGTGTTCACCGCGCCCAGGACCTGTTCACGCACGAGCTGCGACACAGCGCCCAGATCGAGGCCGTACTCGAGCATCGCATCGCGGTCGAAGGATAGCCGCGCCTCGGGGTGACCGGGGCGGACGCTCGTGCGGACGTCCTCGAGGCCCTCGACGCGCGCGAGTCGTGCCGCGACTTCGTCCGCGACGACGCGCATGGCATCGAGGTCGTATCCCAACACCTCGACCTGGACCGGCGCGTCGATCGCGAACGGCGTCGGTCGCGAGGGCGGCGAAACCGTGCGGATCGCCGGATGACGCTCGATCCGTTCGCGCACCGATTCGACGAGTCGGTTCTCGTCGTCCTGGTTGGCGAGTTCGCGATCGAGACGCACCGTGAGCCGTGCCGTGTGCTTGCCCTCGATCTCGCGCGTGAGCGAATCCTTCTCGACTCCGACGACGAGCGCCGTGTGAGCGACACCCGGGATGGCGCGCACGTCGCGTTCGATCTCCTGCAGGGCTTCGTCGGTCGCCTCGAGCCGCGATCCCACGGGCAGACCCACGAGGAAGGTGAACTCGCCCTGGTGCACGTCGGGAAGCAGGTCGAAACCCAAGGATCGGGATCGGTTGACCGCGAGCGCCAACAGGCTCGCGGCGACGAGCATCACGATCCAGGGCCTTGCCAGGGCGCGGATAAGGAGGTGCGGGTAGGCGCGCTCGATGCGGCCCCACGCCCGATCGTGAACGAGCTGCACCGGCTTCAACAAGAAGTCGAGGACGAGGAGGATCACTCCGACGAGCTTGACGACGACCCAGACGAGCCCACCGAAGATCCAGGCCGCGAAGAGTCCCACGCTCGATAGGAGGGCCGCGAACGAGAAGCGGAAACCGCGGAAGACCGCGCGGAATTCGCCCCGATCGGTCGCTGTCGCGAGTCCCGCGAACGAACGCGACGCGAGGACCGGGATCAGGAAGCAGGCCACGAGCAGCGAGACCGAGAGCGACGAGACGACGGTCAACGCTTGATCGCCGAAGATGCGCCCGGCGACGCCGTGGACGAAGACGATCGGGGCGAACACCGCGACGGACGTCAGCGTCGATCCCGCGATGGCGCCCGCGACCTCCTGCGCGCCGTTCACGGCCGCGGTGAGCGGCGACTCGCCCATGTCGCGGCGGCGTTGGACCGCCTCGAGGACGACGATCGACGCGTCGACGACCATGCCGATCCCGAGCGCGAGCCCGCCGAGCGACATGATGTTCAGCGAGACGCCCGAGAGGAACATCGGGACGAACGTCACGACGACCGAGATCGGGATCGAAATGCTGATGATCAGCGTCGGGACCAGGGCTCGCAGCGAGAGCCGGATCACGAGCACCGTGAGGAGGACGCCCAACCAAGCCGAGCTCTTCACGTCCTCGATCGAATCGCGGATGAACGTCGATTGGTCGGAGAGCGTCTCGAATCGCGCGTCCTTGCGCAGCAAGTGGGCGAGGTGCGTGAGCGCCGGACCCTGGCCGAACCCACCGCCGGCTTCCACACCGCCGACCGCGCCGCCGCCGGAATCCTTCTCGGCCCGAGCGGCGGCTTCGCGCTGTTCAGCGTTGCCGTAGACGCGGGCGAGCACGGCATCGGCGACGGCGACGATGTTCGCGCCGGCCTCGCGGTACAGCGCGAGCTCCACGGCCTCGCGACCGTCCACGCGCGTCACGACTTCGCGCTCGGCGTGCGTGCGCTCGATCGTCGCGACGTCGCGCACGCGAATCGGCGCGCCGTTCTTGCGCACGATCGCCAGGTCGGCGATCTCCTCGACCTCTTGGAACTCGTTGATCGTCCGCACGAGGTATTCGGTGGAACCCTCGCGGATGAGTCCGCCGGAAGCGTTGAGGTTCTCCTGAGCGAGGCGTTCGCCGATCTGTTTCGGATCGAGGCCCTGCGCCGCCATCCGGAACGGGTCGACGCGGACCTTGATCTCCTCGACGAGACCGCCGCGCACTTGCACGGCGGCAACGCCCGGAATCGTTTCCAACTCACGCTGGATCCGATTTTCCGCGAGCCAGCGCAGGTGAACGAGTTCGCGCTCGCGCTGCTTCGCCGGGTCCGTCTCCGACCCCGTGACGCGGCCGCGCGCGTCGTCGGCCAAGGACACCGCGATCCGCAGCACCGGATCGAGATTCGGGTCGTAGCGCAGGATCAGCGGCTTCTCCGAGCCGGGCGGCAGGAAGATCGTGTCGAGTCGGTCGCGCACGTCCTGGACCGCGAAGGTCATCGGCGTGCCCCACTCGAACTCGAGGTTCACGTCGCTCGTTTCGGCGCGTGACACCGAACTCGCGCGCACCAGTCGCGGCAGCGTCGAGAGTGCTTCCTGGACGCGCTCGCTGATGCGGTCCTCGATGTCCTCGGGTGCCGCACCGGCCCACGTCGTGCGCACGGTGAGCGTCGGGTAGCCGATCTCGGGCAGAAGGTCGACGCGCAGCTTCGAGAACGAGACCCAACCGAAGACCGCCGACGCGACGACGATCATCGTGACGGCGACCGGTCGCGCCGTGACCAGCGCGAGCACGGCATGGAGCCCTCCGCGGCGTTCCATGCGTCAGCCCTTCGTGGCTTCGGGCGTCGCGGCTTCGGACGCGGCGCGTTCGGGTGCGCCTGGCGCGGCTTGCGTCGCGACCTCTTCCTGCACTTCGGCTCCCTCTTCGATCTCGCGGTTGCCGACGACGATCACCCGCGCGCCCACCGTGAGAAGCGCTGCGTCACGCGGGACGACCTCGGTGGAGTCGTCGTCCGAGAAACCCTCCGCGACCTCGATGCGGTGGGCTCGGTTTTCCGAGACCGTGAACACGAAGTCCGAGCCGCCCTCGCGTCGCAGCGCGCGCTTCGGCACGACGAGCGCATCGGGATGCCGCTCCGTGACGATCGCGAGACGCACGAGCATCCCGGGCAGCAGTCCCGGTTCGTTTTCCTTCGCGGCCGGTAGTCGCACGGTGACGCGGAACGATCCCGACGCCGGGTCGATCGACGGGCTGACCAGCAGGATTTCGCCCGGGAATTCGCGGCCGGGCAGTGCTTCGGCGGTGGCTCGAATCTCGAGCGGTGCACCATCACCATCACCAGCTTTCGTCGCGGCGAGGAACATGGAGAGCTCGCGCTGGGGCCGGTGCACGATCGCGCGCAGGGCGATCTGGTCCGTGAGCACGAACGCCGGCGCGGAGGCACTCGCCGCATCCCCGACCTTCAACAGCCGTTGCGCGATCGTCCCCGCGAACGGCGCCGTGATCACGAGGTAGCTGTCCTCGAGTTCGGCGCGCTGCAACGCGACCTCTGCTTTGGCTTTTTGAGTCCCCAGCGCTTGGATGTCGCTCTGCGCGCGGTCGACGGAGAGGAGCGCTCCGTCGTGTTCCGACTTCGCCGTGTCGCGCACGACGCGCAGGTTGTCGAGCGCCTGCGCCGAGATCATCCCGGCCTTCTCGTTGCGGTCGTGCTCGCGGGTGCCTTGCTCCCACTTGAGCTTCGTCGTCGCGACCTTGTTCTGTGCTTCGGGCAGAGCGAATTGCGCCTTCTTCGCCGCATCGTCCGCCTCGCGCAGGGCGATGCGCGCCTCGTCGATCGCTGCGCGGCTTCCGCGCCGGTCGAGTTCGGCCAACACCGCGCCGGCTTCCACGCGATCGCCCTCCTCAGCGTCGATGCGCACGACCACGCCGGACGCGCGGGGGAAGAGCCTGATCTCGCGCTCGGACTCGACCGTCGTCGTGGTCGAGATGGTGCGCACCATCTCGCGCTTCAGGACGGGTGCCGTGCGCACGCGCGCGGCCTCACGCTGACGGACAGCGGGCGGCGCGTCACTGGGCCCCCCCGATCCGCCCGAGCAAGCGCTCAGGGCGAAGACGGCGATGACGAAAGCGGCGCTGGCCGCGGAGGAGGCTCGGGACATCGGGAGAGGGCTTCGGAACCGAGGGGGCTAGTTCGTCGGACGTGGGCTCGTCCGTTGGGGGTGCGTCGCTAGAGTGCGCGCGTTGCGTACACCCACTCAGGCTATTGCGGAGATTCTAGAGGCAGTTCCCCTCGGAACGCGCGAGCAACGCGTAACCCTCGCGCAAGCTCGTGGCCGAATCCTTGCGCGCGACGCGATCTCCGACGTCGATCTGCCGCCCTTCGAGAAGACGGCGATGGACGGTTTCGCAGTCCGCGCGGCCGATTTCGTGGACTTTTCGGGTCCCCGCACGCTTCGCGTCGTGGGGGAGTCGAAGGCCGGCGCCGGGTTCGAAGGCGAAGGGGACGTTCATCCGGGGGAGTGCGTCGAGATCTACACCGGCGCCGAGTTGCCGCCGGACTGCGACGCGGTCGTGATGATCGAGAAGAGTCGACGGGAGGGTGACACCGTGGAGCTCGACGACGCCCCGCGGCCGGGACAGCACGTCTGTCACCGAGGCGAAGACTTGGGGGTCGGCGCGGTCGCCCTCCGCGCCGGGCGGCGACTGACACCCATCGATCTCTCGGTTCTCGCGGCCGTCGGCGTCGATCCGGTCCCGGTGCGACCGAAGGTGCGACTCGGCCTCGTGACGACCGGTGACGAGCTCGTGCGTGCGTCGCAGAAACCGGGACGGGGACAGATTCGCGAGGGCAACACGTTCTATCTCGCGGCGCGCGACGAGCGCGGAGCTCGTGGGGGCTGAGGTCGTGAACCTCGGCATCCTCCCGGACGACATGGACGTGCTCGTCGCGCGCTTCGAGGAGCTCTTCGCGACGTGCGACGCCGTGATGACGACGGGCGGCGTGAGCATGGGCCGCTACGACCTCGTCGGTGCCGCGTTCGAGCGCTGCGGCGTGACACCCATCCTCCACAAGATCGCGATCAAGCCGGGGAAGCCGTTGTGGTTCGGGATGAAAGGCCGCGTGCCCGTGTTCGGGCTGCCGGGCAATCCCGTGTCGTGCCTGGTCGGCTTCGAGGTCTTCGTGCGACCGGCGCTCGCGAAGATGGAGGGCGCGGATCCGTCCGAGTGGCGCGAGCGCGTGCGCCTCGGACGTTGGATGAGCGGCGCGACGAAGGACAATCCTCGTCAGCAGAACATCCCCGTGCGCGTCGAACCCGGCGCCGACGGCGTCGACGAGTTGGTGCCGCTCGAATGGACGAGTTCGGCGGACATCGTCGAGCTGACGCGCGCGAACGGACTGGTAATTGCCGAGCCTGGTCATGTGCTTGAGCTCCGACAGTTGGTGCGCTACCGGCCGCTCGACTAGCACCGCTCCGTGACGGCGGAGCGCGTATCCGATCGAGGGTACGCGCTCGCGACGGCCGCGGCGTGTGCGATAGCGATCGCGCACGTGTGCGTGTGGCGCGCGACCGGGCCGCTGGACGACGACGCGATCCTCTACCGCTATGGCGCGAACTTGGCGCGCGGACTCGGGCTCGTCTTCAACCCGGGCGAGCGCGTCGAGGGCTACACGGCACCGCCGCTCGTTTTCTTCCACGCGCTCGTCGAGTTCGCGCGCGTCGATCACGTGCTCGCGAGCCGTGCGCTCGGCATCGCGTCGTACGTCGGGCTCGTTCTCGCGCTCTCGGCCGCGTGGCGCACGGCCCTTCCGAAGTCGACCGTGCCGTGGCCGGCGCTCCTCGCTGCGACGATGCCGGCGTTCGCCTTCCACGCGAACGCGGGGCTCGGCACATTGCTGACGGCAGCGCTCGTCGCGCAGTGGATGCTCGGGGAACTGCGACGCATCGTGGCCGAGAGCGCGCCGCGCGAGGCGCGGCGCGCTCTCGCGGACATCCAGCCGCGGACATCCAGCCGCGGACATCCAGCCGCGGACATCCAGCCGCGGCAGACGTGGCGCTCGGGTTCGCGTGTCTGCTGCGACCGGAGATGTCGCTGCTCATGCTCGCCGTCGTGGCACGCCTCGGGTGGAAGCACGAATGGAAGCGTGCCGCCGTGACGTGCGCGCCGCCGCTCGCGTGGCTCGCGTTCCGACTCGCGTACTACGGTGCCTGGTTGCCCAACACCTACAGCGCGAAGAACCTGCCTCTTCTGGAGGACCTGGCGCGCGGATGGGCCTATCTGATCGATCAGGCCCTCGCGGTGCCGTTCCTTCCGCTCGGAGTGATCCTGGTCGTCGTGGCGTGGGTGCGCGCTCAATCTGCGCCACCGCTCGCGCGGGAACTCGCGGTCGCGCTGCTGCTCGCGGTGCTGGGCGTCGTCGCGGTCGGCGGCGACTACATGCCGCTGGGACGCATGCTGATCCCGAGCGCGCCGATCTTCTTGCTCGCGATGACGCTGCAGATCGTTCGCCGCTTCGAGGGCGTCGTCTCCCTGCCGGCGGTCCTCTTCGTCGCCATCATGGGCGCGATGCAGGTCGGGCAGTTCCAGCGCGCCGAACGCGAAGCGAGCCTCGATCAACTCGAACGACGTTGGCAGGTGATCGGTGTCGCTCTGCGCGAGCGTGCCGCGCCACAGACGCGGGTCGCGACACAGGCCATCGGTTTCGTCGGATACGAATCGCGCCTGCCGATCCTCGACATGTTGGGCCTCGTCGATCCGGTGATCGCGCACGGCGCGCCGCACCTCGAGGCCGAGATGAAGGGGCACACGAAGTACGACGCCGAGTACGTGCTGTCGCGCCGACCGGACATCGTCCTGCTCGGCGACGGGCTGCTCGACGCGAACGGCAAGGTGCCCGTGTTCGCTTCGCAACGTGAACTCGTGGCGCACGCGCGCTTCGTCGAGGAGTACGAGCAAGCCTCGATCGCATTGCCGGGCACGTACCTGCTCGTGTACTGGAAACGGCGGGGGACGCGCGATCTCTGATCGCGGCGTTCGGTGCGCTCGACTCGGTGTTATCGCGAGGGCGTTCGGCCATTGATCCCCCCGGCGAGTCCATTTTCGTCCGTCGATCGGAGCCCTGTCATGGACGTCCTCTTGGTGCTCGTCGCCGCGCTCGTCGTAGCAGCCTTCTTGTTCCTCGAGACGCGCAGCCTCTTGCGCTGGAAGGGCGGATGGCGCATCGGCGCGACGCTCCCGCTGCTCGCAGTCCTATTCGTCGTCGCCCGGATCGTTTTCGACACACGACGCGATCCGACGTCGCACAACCTGTGGCCGTTCGAGATTCTGTTCGCTGTCGTGACCGCGTCGGTGGCGCTGGGCGTCCTCTATGCCGTCCAGCGCGCGTCGCGGACGCGCACTCAGGCCTAGTGGGGTGATTCCGAAGTTCGCGGCACAACTCAGGCCGCCTGCGACTCCCTGGACGGCGTTGCAGCTCTTCCGAGGGATGCAGCGAACGCGCGTCGTCGCTGCGCCTGGCCAGGAAGGCGCATTCAGCCTGAGTGATGCCACGAACTTCGGAATCACCCTACGAGCTCGCGAAGAGCAATCTGCGCGGATCGAGACGTCCTCTCGCTTGTCGCGATTCTTCGCTCTGCCCGCGCGGCGCCATCCGGAATCCAAGTTCGCTGCGCCGCCGCGCGCTGAACAGCCCGTCGCGTGCAACTCCTGCACGTCGCCGCGAACGACTTTCCGATCCGTCGTCACGACACGCGGAACATCGTTCCGAGCGCAAAGATCTCGCGGTTTCGTGCTGTCGCGAACTCCGCGCGTCGCTCCGAGCGGGGATAGGTTTCGGTGTTCGAAGTCGAGCGGCCCGCATCCCGCTCGACGTCTGCTCTCGCACCGCCCATCCGGAGAAGAGTCGCGCCGGTCGCCGGCGCGGACGCCCCAGCGTTCCACCTCTCGATACCTCCTGGATCGCCCGACATGCTCCACCGCAACGCGTATCGAATCACGCTGCGACGCTCGCTCTCCAGCGGGTGTACGGCCCTCGCCCTCTTCACCGCGTCCGCTCACGCACAGGTCGACCACCCTTCACCGCGTCCGCTCACGCACAGGTCGACCACCAGGTCGGCATGGCGCCCGTCGCGGATCCGGTACTCGCCAGCCTGCCGGGCGGACGCGCATTCCAGCTCGTCGGTCTCGGAGACGACTTCGTCTTCACGACAGGCGGGCAATTCGTCGAGTTGCCGAGCGGTGACGCTCGCCTCGTCGGCGTGCTCGCGCGCATCAGCGATCCCGAGAAGCGCTTCCTCGCCGATCTCACGTTCCGCGACTTCGTCGGGCCGACGAGTCCGACCTTCCCGCCCGTCGGCGCTCCGTTGCTCGAACTGCAATCGCAGGCGTATGCGCCGAACGGCGGCACCGTGGACCCGAACCAGTGGCACTACTGGACGCGCGTCGAAGGATCGCTCACGGGTTTCGGCGACTATCGCGGCGCGAAGCTCGCGATCGCCGAGCGCGGCGTCGTGCAATGCGGTAACGGCGCGAACGGGCGCAACGCGTCGATGGGCACGACCGGTCTCGTGCGCGCCACGACGCTGACGCAGCCGACGAGCGGTCCCGCTCTCCCGGCGACAGTCGATGGGACGACGAACCTCGACATGGCGCGCAAGTCCGTCTTGCGTACGGAGAACGCGGTCTCGGATCCGGCGGTCACGGACCACTTGTCGAGCCATGCGTTCTATCTCGGTGCGCTCGGCAGCGACTGGCGCTTCGTCGCCGGTGGCGAGCTCGAAGAGACGGCCGATGGCTCCGCGCGCTTGACCGGCTTGATCGCGCGCCCTGGCACGCCGAACGAACAGTTCTTCGTCGACCTCGACTTCGGCGGTCGCCTGAATCCGGGTGAAGCCCTCTATCCGCCGCCCATGAGCCCGAAGACGGAGCTCAAGCCAGCGATGTACCTCGCGAACGGCGGGCCGATCGATCCGAATCACTACTACTACTACACGACCATGAGCGGCTCGCTGACGGGCCTGCGCGGTCTCACCGGTTTGCGCTACGCGGTCACCCCGATGGGCCCCGCGATGCAGGTCGGCGTCGGCGCGAACGGCAAGAACTTCGCGTGGGGCGGCTCGGGTTGGCTGAACCTGAATCGCGTGAGCTCGCCGCCGAACTCGAGCTTTCCTCAGTCGCTCGTCGGTGACGTCAACATCGACCTCGACGGCGACGAGCACGCGTGCGCGAACAAGGCGGACGCGCAGGCCGGCATCGGCAACACCGGCGGACACGCGTTGTACATCCCCTCGATCGGCACGGACTTCGTGTTCCAACCGGGCGGTCAGTTCACGGAGTTCCCGAACGGCACGGCGGTCCTGACCGGCCTCGTCGCTCGCGCGAGCGACGTGTCGCAACGCTTCCTCGTCACGGCGACCTACACGGGTCGCGTCGATCCCGCGGACGCGGGTTATCCGCCGCCGATGAGCCCGAAGACGGAGCTCGCCGCGAGCGCCTACGTGCACAACGGCGGTGCACCCGTCGACACGAATACGTGGCACTACTACACAGAGACGAACGGCACGTTGCTCGGCCAAGGCGCGTTCCTCGGCGCGAACATCTCGTTCGTGGACTTCATGGCCTCGTTCCAGGTCGGCCTGGGCGCGAACGGCAAGAACTTGAACTACGGCGGGTCGGGCTGGCTCACCTTCACGACGAATGCGCAGCCGCAGAACAACTCGCCTTTCCAGCCGTCGTTCACCGGCGACTTCAACCTCGACTTCGGCGACGAGTGCTCGAACTGCGTGATTCGAGCCGCTGTCGATACGCAAGCGACGGCGACCGCCGGTGGACACGCGCTCTACTTGCCCGGGATCTGGCCGAACTTCCAGCTCGCGCCCGGCGCCAGCTTCCAGGAGTTCGACGACGGCACCGCGCGTCTCATCGGCACGGCGTTCCCGCCGCGGCGTCCGGCCGCGCGCTTCGCGGTCGACATCGTGTTCGCGGCGCGCTTGGACCTGGGCGAGACGGGCTTTGCACCCCCGGGCAGCCCGAAGCTCGAACTCCTCCCGCACCAGTACCTCGCGAACGGCGGCCCGATCGATCCGCAGACGTGGCACTACTACCAGGCGACGGACGGCTTCTTGATCGGTGAAGGCCTGCTCGCAGGCGCGCTGTACCAAGTGTCCCCGATGGGCCCTGCGTTCCAGGTCGGTCTGGGCGCGAACGGCAAGAACCTGAACTACGGAGCCGGCGGCTGGCTGAACCTCGATCGGCTGTCGGCGCCGACGAACGGAGTGAACCTGCCCCTGTTCTTGGTCGGGGACGCGAACCTCGATCTATCGGGTGGCTGCGAGTAGTCGCGGAGTCGGACGCGATGTTGGAGCGCGAGCCCGTCCCATGTGGGGCGGGCTCGCGCGTTTCAGCCTGGAAAAGCCGCGCGTTCCAGCCGGTCGCGAATCGCAGCCCAACTCGCGTCCGTCGGCGGCCGTTCGAAGACGACGAGAGCGCACCCCTCGTCGTCGCAGGCGTGGAGCGTCGCATACAGCCGCGCGGCGCAGGCGAGCGGGTCGCGCGGGAGCATCACGGCGACATCGGCCTCGAAGTCGAGTTCGCCGAGCGACACGAGCCCGACGGTCTCGCCGCGCGCACGCGCCGCGCGCAAGAGCTGGCGCGCGCTCTCGTCGCCCGCGCTCGCGAGGAGGAGTCGCGCGCGCGGGGCGTAGTGGCGATCCATCTGGCCCGGCGAGAGCTTGGGCGCGTGCTCGTCGCGCGCGGCGCGTTCCTCGTCGAGCGGACCGACGATCGCGGCGATCTGTGCAGCTTCGATCACGCCCGGTCGCAGGACTCGAGCCCGACCGCGCGTCAAGTCGACGACCGTCGACTCGATGCCCACATGCGTCGGTCCGCCGTCGAGGACGGTGTGTACGCGTTCGCCGATCGAGCGCACGACGTGCTCGGCCGCTACGGGCGAGAGCTCGTTCGAACGATTCGCGCTGGGCGCTGCGATCGGGACGCCCGCCGCACGGATGAGCGCGAGCGCCACGGGATGCCGAGGCACGCGCACCGCGATCGTGCCGAGACCCGCGGACAGCGCGCGGGGGACATCCGCGCGCCGAGCCAGGACGAGCGTCAAGGGACCGGGCCAGAACGCCTCGGCGAGGAGCGAGGCGGATTCGGGCCACGACTCGACGAGCTCTCGAGCTCCGTCGATCTCTGCGACGTGGACGATGAGTGGGTTCGTCGCGGGGCGCCCCTTCGCTGCGTAGATCCGCGCGATCGCCACTGAGTCCCGCGCGTTTCCGCCGAGGCCGTACACCGTTTCGGTCGGGAACGCGACGAGCCAGCCGTCGCGCAGGACACGGCCCGCGCGCTCCATCGTCTCGGGATCGGGATGGATGGGATCGACGCGGATCAGCACGTGCGGAGGATAGCGGCGCGCTCGGTCCGGCCGCGCAGCAATCGATCGCTGGATGGCCGCACAGGTGGCGATCCGTCAGCGCAGCGTCGCGGCCGCGCGTGCCGTGTCGACCATCTGCTGGAAGCGCACGATCTTCCCGTCGCGAATCCACCACGTGTGTGCGCACTGGACGTCGAGCGCGCGGCCCGTCGCGCGGCTCTTGCCGACGTAGCGTCCGAACATCGTCACGACTTCGGGGCCGCCGACGATCTCGCCGACCACGACTTGGAAGCCGTCGAAGTCGGTCATGATCCGCTGGAACACGCCCGTCACGATCGCTTCGGGGCCGACGTACGGGTTGCGGTCGGCGTAGGGGAAGCTCTCGGCCTCGTTCCACACGACCTTCTGATCGAGTCGACCGAGGAACGTCGGGATGTCACCCGCGGCGAACGCGGCGTAGAGGCTCTTGACGAGATCGATGCTCATGATCATGGGACGTTCGGTGTGAGTCGTGGCGGCGGAATGAAGAGGAAGTGTCCGCGCGAGGCGCATCATCGGTCGCGCTGCGGCGTGCCGTTCCATCCACAGGGAAGGAGCCGCGTGATCGGGGGCGCGAGGTCGAGCCGGCGCAATCGTTTCAACGCGGCTCGCTGAGCAACATGCCCGCGCCGACCGTGTTGTTCGTCGCTTCGTCGATCAAGAGGAACGAACCCGTCGTGCGGTTGCGGCGGTACTCGTCGTAGAAGATCGGCGCCGTCGTGCGCAGCGTGATCCGCCCGAGGTCGTTGCGCTCGAGCTTTCCCGCGTCTTGGATGCGATGGCCCGTGTTCACGTCGAGCCGGTACTCGAGCGTCTGCACCATCGCGCGGACGTTGCGCGTCGTGTGCTTCAACGCATAGCGGTTCTTCGCCTGGAGCGGCGCATCGCCCATCCAGCACACCATGGCGTCGAGATCTTGGCCCGCGATCGGCCGGTTCGCCGGACGGCACAACATGTCGCCGCGCGACACGTCGACGTCGTCCTCGAGGTGGATCGTCACCGACATCGGCGCGAACGCCTCGTGGAGCGGTCCGTCGAACGTCTCGATCCTCGTGACGCGAGACGTGAAACCGCTCTGGAGCACGACGACCTCGTCGCCGACTTTGAGCACACCGCCCGCGACTTGCCCCGCGTAACCGCGGTAGTCGTGGTGCTCCTGACTCTTTGTCTGCGGCCGCACGACCCACTGCACGGGGAAGCGCACGTCGATCAAGTTGCGATCCGACGCGATGTGCACGCTCTCCAACTGATGGAGCAGCGGCGGGCCCTTGTACCAAGGCGCTTTTTCGCTGCGAAGGGCGACGTTGTCGCCGTGCAGCGCGCTCATCGGGATGAACGACACGTCGGCGACGTCCATGCGCGCGGCGAAACCGCGCAGCTCGGCCTCGATGCGACGGAAGACGTTCTCGTCCCAACCGACGAGGTCCATCTTGTTGATCGCGAAGACGATGTGCGGGATGCGCAGCAGCGACGTGATCAGCGAGTGGCGGCGCGTTTGCTCGACGACCCCCTGCCGCGCGTCGACGAGAACGATGGCCAGGTTCGCCGTCGAAGCGCCCGTCACCATGTTGCGCGTGTATTGGATGTGACCCGGCGTGTCCGCGATGATGAACTTGCGCCGCGGCGTCGCGAAGTAGCGGTAGGCGACGTCGATCGTGATGCCCTGTTCGCGCTCGGCGCGCAAGCCGTCGGTGAGGAGCGCCAGGTTCGTGTACTCGTCGCCGCGTCGACGCGACACGTCTTCCACGTGCGCGAGCTGGTCCTCGAAGATCGATTTCGTGTCGTAGAGCAAGCGCCCGATCAGGGTGCTCTTGCCGTCGTCGACGCTGCCGCACGTCGAAAAGCGCAGCAATTCCGCGCCCGATTCCATCGCGGTGAACTCGGAGGTCGTCTGCGACATCAGAAGTACCCCTCCTTCTTCCTGTCTTCCATCGCAGCTTCGGTCTGGCGATCGTCGGCGCGCGTGGCGCCCCGCTCGGTCTGACGCGATGCGGCGACTTCCGTGATCACGTCGTCGATCGTCGTGGCTTTCGAACGCACCGCGCCCGTGCACGTCATGTCACCGACGGTGCGGAAGCGGACGATTTCCTGGAAGGGGATCTCGGTCGGGTAGCGCTCGACGGGCGGCATCGCGGCGTAGAGCATCCCGTCGCGCGCGAACACGGAGCGTTCGTGGCTGTAGTAGATCGAGGGCAGCTCCAGCTTCTCGCGCTTCACGTACTGCCACACGTCGAGCTCGGTCCAGTTCGAGATCGGGAACACGCGGAAGTGCTCACCCTGCCGCAAACGCGTGTTGTAGAGGCTCCACAACTCGGGTCGCTGGTTCTTCGGGTCCCACTGACCGAACTCGTCGCGGTGGCTGAAAATTCGCTCTTTCGCACGCGCTCGCTCCTCGTCGCGGCGCGCGCCGCCGACGCAGGCGTCGAAGCGGTGTTCTTCGATCGCGTCGAGCAGCGCCGTCGTCTGCAAACGGTTTCGCGACGCGCGCGGACCGGTCGGATCGACGACGCGGCCGCGACGGATCGACTCCTCGACACTGGCGACGACGAGGCGCTCGTTGAGCTCCTTCACGCGGCGATCGCGGTATTCGATGACCTCGGGGAAGTTGTGCCCCGTGTCGACGTGCATGACCGGAAAGGGGAACCGCGCGGGGCGGAACGCCTTCTCCGCGAGGCGCAAGAGCACGATCGAGTCCTTGCCCCCGGAGAAGAGCAGGCAGGGGCGTTCCCGCTCCGCCGCCATCTCGCGCAGGATGTGGATCGCTTCGTGCTCGAGCGCGGTGAGGTGGTCGAGTTGGTACTGGGGCATCGAGGAGTCCGGATCCGAAGCGAGTGACGATGACTGGAGGCGCCGCGCCTCGCAAGTACCTCCGCGCGCCGATGGAACGCCGTTGCGCCCTGAGGTCTACTCCGCGCCCCCGAGGCCGCACATCGACGCACGCATCGATTCCCAGCGCACGTTGCGCCCCACGACCCGACTCCTGGCGGTCGGCTCGACGTGGCTCCTCCTCTTGCTCGCGACGCCTGGTTACGTCCACACGGACGGTTTCCTCTCGTTGGCGTTCCTGGCGCTCGTGCCGTGGGCCCTTTTCGCCGCGCGACCGGGTCCGAAAGCGTTCTGGATCGAGTGGCTGGCGGCGGCGGTCGGACTCTCGGCACAGGTGTTCTGGAACGTCAACGTCCTCTGGTTGACGTTGCTCGCGGTCGCGATCGTCCCGGCCGCTTACATGGCGTTCGCCGGCGTCGTGCTGCGACGACTGGCGCGCGTCCTGCCGCTCGCGCTCGCCGTGCCCGTCGCCTGGATCGGTCTCGAGACGCTGAACGGTGTCGTCGAGCCGCCTTTCGGCTTCGGGTGGATGCGCTTCGGGCATCACGCGCACGACCATGCGTTCCTTCTCGGCGCGATGCGCGTCGTCGGCGTCGGCGGAGTCGGGTTCGCGCTCGCGGCACTGGCCGGATTCGCGGCGGATGCGTGGCGAGCGCGCGCCGAGCGCCGACCGCTCGGTCGATTCTCGATCCTCGCCGCATCGATCCCGGCCCTCATCGTGGTGGCGTCGAGTCTCGCCACGTCGCTGCCCGAGACGCGCGCGGGTCCGCGGGTCCTGCTCGTACAGCCCGCGGTCGAGGCGAAGCGCAAGCAAGCGCTGCGCGACCCGAACGAATTGCTCGAGGAATTCGTGAGCCTGACGCGGCGCGGACTCGACGAGGCCGATCGTGCCGGGACGCCGATCGATCTCGTCGCGTGGGGCGAGACGGTCTTCCCGTTCCCGTTCGCGGATCCGATGCTGCTCGCGGCCTACGACCGCGGCGCGCGCCCCGCACCGTGGGGCCAATGGCCGATCACCCGCGAGCGGATCGAGCTCTACCACCGCATCGAAGCGCAGGCCGTGCGCGGCTACCTCTTCGGCTCGGGCCGCGATCACGGCGTGATTCCTCCGGGGACTCTGTTCGCGACGGGCGTCGAGGAATACGTCGAGCGCGAGGGCCTCCTGCGTCGCTCGAACGCGATCGTCGTCTTCGGCGCGGAAGGCCGGCGGATCGGACGCGGCGCGTGGGTTCGGTGTCCACCTCGTCCCGGGCGGCGAGAGCCTGGCCGGGCTCGAACGCATCGCCTGGGTCCGCGACACGGCGTTCGCGCTGGCGGGTTACGTGCCCGACCTCGTCGCCGACGAGCGCGCCGCCGTCGTCGCGTTGCCGCTACGCGACGGCCGGGTCGTGCACGCCGGGCTCACCGTGTGCTTCGACAACACCTACGACGGGCCCTACACCGAACCCACGCGCCGCGGGCCGCTCGACTTCCATCTCATCGCGAGCAACGAGGCCTGGTACGTCGAGTCCTGGGAGTTCGACCAGATGGTCGCCTTCTCGCGCTGCATCGCGGCCGCGACCGCGCGCTCCATGGTCCGCACGACGAACTCCGGCATCTCGCTCGTGATCGGTCCCGACGGGAGCGACGTGGCGCGACTCCGCGGTCCGAAGGGCAAGGATCGCAACGAGGCCGGGACGTTGATCGCCGACGTTCCGATTCCTGCTCACGCGACGGGTCCGACGCTCTACGCCCGCCTCGAACCGGGGCTCCGAGCGGGTTGGATCGCGCTGCCCGCCCTGCTCTGGCTGATCGTCCGTCGTCGGCCCGGTTACCGAACCCCGAGCGTTCGGTAGGGGACGACTCGGGAGCGAGTCGTGTGCCGGGAGGATCGTCTCCGAACCCCACCGCGTCGCTTGACCCTCCCGGGGGGCGCCGCTAGACTCCGCTCCTCGCTCTGTAGAACTACGGTCAAGGACCCTCACAGGTTCTTGTCCCACAACAGGTTAGGTCGACTTCGCGGCGCTCGATCACGAGCCTCGCCGAGGGTCGATCGAACCGCTTTTCGACCGCGAACGCTCACTCGTCCGCGAACTTCACGAGCCGCGACCCCCTGCGGCGTCCCCCCAAAAAGTCGGCATCCGGAAACGGCGTCACAAGCATGAGCTCCATCGGAAAGATCTTTGTCGTGCTCAACCTCGTCCTCGCCGCGGTCTTCGTCGGCTGGGCCATGAACGTGGTCTCGACGAGCGGCGAGTGGATGAAGAAGCACAACGAGGTCGTCGCGACCTCGGGCACGGACAAGACGGCTCTCAACGAGGAGCTGAAGAAGGTGCGCGCGGAGCTCGGCTTGTCGAAGACCGACCTCGCCAGCGCCAGGAGCGCGCAGGAAGAGGCCAAGCGCGCCGCCGATCGCCTGACGACCGAGAAGAAGGACCTCGAGACGAACAACGCGACGCTGAACGCCGCGATCGTGAAGATCGAAACGACGCTGGGCGGCATCTCCGCCGCGCGCGACAAGTCCGACGCGGACGCCAAGAAGGCCACAGCCGCTCAGACCGCGGCCGAGACGGCCCGTCGCACGGCCGAGCTGGCCCAGCAGTCCGCGGAAGAGGCCCAGGCCGCCGCCGAAGCTCAGATGCGTGACACGACGAACCAAGTCGCCAGCCTCGAAAAGGAAAAGACCAAGCTCGTCAACGAGCTCTCGTCGATCCAGACGTCGCTCGACACGGTCGTCGCGGCGACCGGCACGAAGCTCCAGGACATCACCGCGGTCCCGAAGATCGAGGGTGCGGTCCTCGGCGTCGAGACCTCCGTCGCCCCGGGCCTCGTCGCGATCAACGTCGGCTCGGCGAAGGGCGTCAAGCGCGGTCACACGTTCGAGATCTTCGACGGCTCCACCTACAAAGGTCAGATCCGCATCGAGTTCGTGCACGGCGACATGTCGTCGGGCCTGATCACGCGCCCCGTCCAGGGCCAAACGATCCGTCAAGGTGACGGCGCGACCACGCGTCTCTGAGAAGAGCAAGGACTAGAGAACCATGGCCGCACGCCGCTCCGAACGCACTGTCGTGACCCAGACGACGACTCGCGAATCTCGCGCTACCTCGCGCATGGCCGACGGGACCGAAGAGGTCGCCGTCGTGAAGACCGGGATGGGTTTGGGCGATGCCATGGGCATCGTGACTTTCCTCCTCCTGATCACTGCGATCATCCTCACCGACAAGGTTTTGGGCGAGCAGTACGGCACGGGGATGTTCTTCAAGTAGGGGATCGACGGGCGCGCTGCGCGCTCCGACCCCGAACCGAGGGCGCGGTTTGCCCGCGCCCGGAACTCGCGAGCCGCCCCATGGGCGGCTCGCTCCATAGCGGCGGGATTTCGCGCGGCGCGGACGCGGGATCGGTCGGGCGATTCGTTGGCGACGCGCCGCTCGCCCGATCGGAGCCGCCACCCGCGTCGCTGGGCGCGTGCGCGCCTTTCCTCAGATGTGGAGCTGTGCACGCCGAGGCCGAGCGGCAATGCAACTTCCTGATCAGTACGCGCGGAGCGACGAGGACTGCAACGCGTCGCCTTGATCGAGCATCCGTCACCGGTAGACTCCGACTCGACGTCGCAGCACCCGCCGCGCGCACTTCGGACCGTCCGCTCCGCCGGCGTTCCGCCCCCCTCGCCATGAAGAGCTACCTCCGGCCCGTGCAATGGGCGCTCGGTCGATTCTCGACCGATATGGGCATCGACCTCGGCACCGCGAACACGCTCGTCAGCGTGCGCGGTCGCGGGATCGTGCTCAACGAGCCCAGCGTCGTCGCGGTCGACAAGGCGACGGGCGAGGTCATGAACAACGGCATGGCCGTCGGCGTCGAAGCGAAAGCGATGCTCGGGAAGACGCCCGGAAACATCGCCGCGATCCGGCCGCTGCGCAACGGCGTCATCGCCGACTTCGACGTGACCGAGAAGATGCTGCGCTACTTCATCACGAAGGTGCACGGCGGTCGCGCGTGGGTGAAGCCGCGCATCGTGATCGCGGTGCCCGTCGGCATCACGGCGGTCGAGCGTCGTGCGGTGATCAATTCGGCCGAGCGCGCCGGCGCGCGTCGCGTCTACTTGATCGACGAGCCCATGGCCGCGGGCCTCGGGATCGATCTGCCCGTGCGCGAGGCTTACGGTTCACTCATCGTCGACATCGGCGGCGGTACCACGGACATCGCGGTGCTCGCGCTGGCGGAGATGGTCGTTGCGACTTCCTTGCGCATCGCCGGCGACGAGATGGACGAGGCGATCACCGCGCATTTGCGGCGCCAGCACAGCCTTTTGATCGGCGAGCAGACCGCGGAGCGCATCAAGCTGACGATCGGCTCGGCCTGGCCGATGAAGCAAGAGCTCACGATGGACGTCAAGGGACGCGACAGCGTCTCGGGCCTCCCGCGCAAGACCACGGTGACGTCGATCGAGATCCGCGAGGCGTTGAGCGCCCCGGTCCGTTTGATCAGCGAGGCCGTGCGCGGCGTGCTCGAGGAAGCGCCGCCCGAACTGTCGGCCGACCTCGTCGACTCGGGGATCACGTTGTGCGGAGGCGGTTCGCTGCTCTACGGGATCGCCGATGCGATCTCCGAGAACCTCTCGATTCCGGCGCGCGTCGCCGACGATCCGCTGACGGCGGTCGCGCGCGGAACGGGCATCTTCCTCGAGAACCTCGAGGTGTTCGCGCCGGTCCTCTCGTCCGACGACGACGACTGATCGGGCGGCCCGAGCGACGCGGGATCGCTGCGGTCTCGGACCTCCCGCCTCTCGCGCAGGATCGCGGTTGCGGTCGCGGCGCGGTCGCAGCGTCGACGACGCTAGGACGCGCCGAGGACGCGCCGACGACGCGCCGACGACGCGCCGAGGACGCGCCGACGACGCGCCGACGACGCGCCGGTGACGCGACGACGACGCGACGAGGACGCGACGAGGACGCGCCGAGGACGCGCCGAGGACGCGCCGGTGCCGCGCCGGTGACGCGCCGGTGACGCGCCGGTGACGCGCCGGTGACGCGCCGACGACGCGCCGACGACGCGCCGACGACGCGCCGACGACGCGCCGACGACGCGACGAGGACGCGCCGGTGACGCGCCGGTGACGACGGTGCGATCGCACCAAGACAGCGGGGATGACCTCGCGCTCCTTCGAGGTCGGTCGCGAACACGTGTCCTCTTCCGCGCGGAAACTCGGGACGCGACCCGAGGGGGAATCGACCGCGCGCGAATGGTAGAGAGGACCTCGCAGCGCGACCGAAGTCGGTTCGCTGCGGCAGGGGGGGGGCTCCGCGGTGTTGTCGTGGTCAGGATCGAGGACGATCGTCCTCGCTGGTGCATTCGTGCTCGCCGCGCTGGCGTTGCGCCCATTTCCGCCCGTCGAGCGCGCGGTCGATCTCCTGTTCGTCCCTGCGCGGTTCGCGCGGGAACTGCTGCGACCTCTGGGCTGGTTCTCGACGCGTGAAGTGCGCGCGACCCTCGCCCACGCCGACGAAGCGTTCGCCGCGGAGCGCGAGTCTTCGCGTCAGTTGCTCGCGGCACAGATCGAAGCCGCGCTCCCGCTCGACCCGCGTCTGCGCGAAAACCGCGCGTTCCTCGTGGCCGAGGTCCTGGAGCGCGATCCCGACGACAGCGATCTCCTGCGCGTGCGCTTCCCGCCCGGCGCGGGCGTCGAAGTCGACATGCCCGTCGTGCAAGGCGACGCGTACGTCGGTCGCGTGCGCGAGGTCGATCGTCGCCGCGCCGGCGAAGGCGTCGTCGAGCTCGTCACGGATGAACGCCATCGCGTCGGCGCCGTCCTTCACGACGATGCGCCGGAACCCGCGGGGCTGGTCGTCGGCGGTCTCGTCGAAGCCCGTGCGCGGCGCGGCTCGGCGTTTTTGCTCGGCGCGCGTTTCGAGAGCAGGCCCGTCGCATCCGGCACCGTCGTCGTCGGCGAATCGGCGCCTGGTCCGCGTGCGGAACGCCGTGCGCGCGCCGATGGTTTCCGACTCGGGAAGTTGCGCGTCCTGTCGGACCGCGGGCGTTCGATCCTCGGAGTCGAGACCGCCTTCGACTACGCGCACGGACTGTCCGCGGTCGCGATCGTCGGCGGACCCGAACTCGCGACGGCCGGACTACTCTTCGCGGACGACGCGTTCGACGACGCACGTTGGACGGGCGCGCGCATCGCACTCGCCGGCGATTCGTCGCCGCGGCGTCGCACGCGACACCTCTCGTTCGACGACTCCGCGCGCGTCGAAGTCGGCGCGGCGCTCGGACTCGGAGCACGTTTCGTCGGCCGCGTCGTCGAAGCGAGCGACGGCCGCGCGATCGCGGCGTTGCTCGGTGACCCCGCGCTCGAGTTCGGCGGAGTCGCGGTGCTCGACGGTCGCCGCGAGCCGATCCAACTCGGTCGTTTGCGCTCGCTCGGATTCGAAGCCGACGGAGCCGTGCTCCTCGAGTGGATCGCGCGCGAGGATCTCGCTCCGACGATGGGGCGCAGCGCCGGTCCCGCTCGGATCGCGACGGCCGCGGGAGATCGCGGCGTGCCGGCGGGCTTGTGGGTCGGTGCCTGCGTGCTCCCGGAAGGACCGGGACGACACGTGCTGCGCCTCGTTCCGCTGCAGGATCCGGCCGGTTTGTTGCGCGTTCGCGTGCGGCTCGCGCCAATCCTGCTCGAGGAGGGACCGTGAGAGCCGCGCGTCGACCCGGGCAGCGTCTCGTCGGCTGGACCCTGTTCTTCGTGTGGGCGATGTCACTCGCCGGCTTGCAAGGCCTGCTCAGCTCACGCGTCACTCCGCCGGATCGTTCATCCCCGACGCGGCGCTCGTTTTGTCCGTCGTCGTGCTCGCTCGTGCGGAGGCGGGTGACCTTGGACTCATCGTCCTGCTCACCGCTTTCGCGCGCGCCGCCACGAGCGGAGAGCCGCCGCTCGTGCTGCTCACGGGCATCCTCGGCGCTTTGCTCGCGGCACTCTTGCTCCGCGGCGCGTTCGAGTTGTCCGGCCCACTCGGTCGCACGCTCGGGACGCTCGCGGCGGCGGGCTTCTTCCAGGCCTTCGTCCTGATCGCTAGCGATGCGCGCGGAGCCGGTAGCACGATCGATTTCGTCGGCGCATTCGGCAGCGCGATTCCGGTCGCGATCGCATCGGCGATCGCGGCGCTCGTCCTCGGGCCGTTGCTCGCGCGATTGCCCGGCCTGACGCCGCTCTGGAGCCGCGAGTGGTAGCGCAACGTCGCCTGAAGCCGCTCGGACTGGTCGTCGTCCTCGGGCTCTCCGTGCTCGCGATGCGCGCGTTCCAGGTCCAAGTCGTGGAGCACGAAGTCTGGGCCGCGCAGGCCGCGAGCTTTCGTACGAGCTCGCACCTCGTGCCCTACCACCGCGGCCGATTTCTCGATCGCGAAGGCCGCGTGCTCGTCGCGGACGAGGACGTCGCGAGCCTCGAGTTCGTCTACCGCGATTTCCGTCGCGGTAATCCGCTCGGACTCGCCGCACACGCGCGCACGGCGATCGAAGGTCGCCCCGTCGGGTTGGCCGAGACGGAACCGCAACTCGAGGTCTGGTGCCGTCGCGTCGCATCGCTCGCGCCGGCCGCGATCGAGGCGTTCGGGAACGGCGCGGGTCTTGCCGACGCGGACGGGGAGACACTCGCGCCCGAAACACCGACACCCGAGATCGACGGTCGCAAGGCCCGCGCGGCGGATCTGCGTTTCTACGCGACGGGCCTGCTGGGTTTCACTCGACGCGAGCAGGGACTCGCACGGCAACGCATCGAGAACGGCGAGGGAGAACGTCCGTGGAGCGCGCTCGCGGCGAGCGTGCGGCGTTCGGCGCCGGAGAGCGTCCTCGAGGCCGTCGCGCGGCGCGCATCGGAGTCGCGCGCGGATCTCGCGACGCTTGCGGGCCTGCTCGACGACGGCGAACTCCTCGCGGTGGGGGACGGCGATCCGCTCGCGCGGCTGCTCGCTCATTTCGATGCACGCCGCGCCGATCAGGAAGATGCGGCCGCCGACGAGTTGTTCGAGACCGCGTGCGGATTCGCGGCCGGCCGCGAATCCGCACGCGGTCTCGAACGCCGACCGAAGCGCTCGCGGCGACGTTCGAACTCGCTTGGATCGCACGCGCGTTGCGCTGGGATCGCGCACGGCTCGACGAGTGGATCGCCACGCGACGAGGCGAGTGGGAGCGCGAGCTCGACGAGTTCCGCTTGCCGCGCATCTTGGCGCGCGCCGATCTGGCGGAATCCGAGGGCGCGCGGGCGCAGCGTATCCTCGACGATCTGGCCGACTTGTGGCGCGCGCGCGGATCGCCCGGCTCCGAGGACAACGCGTGGACGGATCTCGAGTTCGTGACGGTGATCCACGAGAGCCGTTCGCTCTTCCACGCTCCGCGCGGCGAGCCGATCGCCGAGACGGCGAACGCGGTCCTACCGTTCCAGGACGACGACTGGCGCGACCTCGCGGCCGTCGAAGAGGATCCGTGGCGCGTCGTCGGACTGTTGTTCGAGGCCGCCGCGTTGCGAGCGGGGCTCGCCTCGCCGGATGCGAATGCACTCGCGGCTCGGTGGCGCCGGCTCTCGGAATCCCGCGAAGGTCTCGATGGCCCTGCCGCGCTCGGCGAACTGCGACGTGCGGCGCGCGCGTTCGAAGCCGATTGGAGCGGAGCTGCCTTGCGCGCGCTGGCGGCGTTGCGCGGTCCGGCGAACGCGGAAGGAAACTCGGGCGCGCCCTTGGCGTTGGCCGATGCGCGCCTCGATCGCGCGGCTCAGCGGGAACGCTTCGTCCTCGTCGAGGCGCAGAGCAGGACGTCTCGCGTCGCGGCGCAACCGGCGTACGCGCTCGTGCAGTTGGTGGCGCGCGATCCGGAACGCTTCGCGGGCTTCGCTGTGCGCGAGACGACGCAGCGCGTCACGCGCATGCGGGATTCCGCAGGCTCGGCGGCCGCAGGCCTCCTCATCGGAACCACGCGTCGACCGTTCTTGAAGGAGCTGCTTGCGCGATCCGAGGACGAGCGGCGCATCGCGGATCTCCAGTATCGCTTGCTGAAGAGCGCGGACGAAGCGCGCGAACTGCGCGAGCTCTCCACGCGTCTCGCACGGGCTGACGAATGGACCGGGGACAATGGGCTCGAGGCTTGGTTCGACGCCGAATTGCGCGGCCGTTTCGGCGTGTACGAGATGGAAGGTCTCGATGCCGCGGAACGCGGCGACGGTGAGCATCTCGTCCCCGCGATCAACGGTGCGGACGTGACGCTCACGATCGATTCACGTCTCCAGATCGCGGCGCAGGACGTGTTGGCGAAGCCGCGCATGCCGACGAGCGGTGACACGGACCAGACTTGGTTCGAGAACCCGGTCGGAGCGATCCTGGTGCTCGCGCGGAATGGTGAGGTGCTGGCCGCCGCATCCGTGCCGACGACGGACGGCGCCGCGAACGTGACGGGGCGAGGCCTCGAACGTTCTCGCGCGCGCGAACGCACGTTGCAGACGCCGACGTTCAACCCTCCGGGGTCCGTCTTCAAGCCGTTCATCGCGGCGTATGCGCTCGATCGCGTCGGTTTCGACCCGCGCACGCGTTTCGAGTGCCGCGTCAACGCGGAAGGCCAGCCGATGTTCGAGTCGTTGCGTTGCAACGCGCACCACGTCGAGTCGGATCTGCACCACGCGCTCGTCGTGTCGTGCAACGCGTACTTCGCGCAGCTCGGTCTCGTGCTCGAGCCCGATCAGATGCTCGACGCCGCGCGCGAGTTCGGTTTCGGCGAGCCGACGGGAGTTCGCCAGGCCTTCGGCCGCGATCGTCACGGTTTGCGCGAGGAATGGGCCGCATCACCCGATGTCGATGCGACCAAGATGCGGCGGGAGCTCGCGTCGCGGCCCGCGCGTCTGCGCTTTCCGAACGGATTGGGGCTCCTGTGGGCGAGTCCGATGCAGGTCGCGCGCGCCACGACCGGACTCGCGACGGGGACTTTGCCCACGGTCCGGCTCGTGCGCGCGATCGGCGGCGTACCGATCGCGAGCGAGTCGCGGCCGCTCGCGATCTCGGAGTCGGCGCTCGATATCGTCCGGGCCGGGATGCGCGGCGTCGTCCTCGAGACCGGCGGTTCGGGCCACGGCAAGGGCGTCGACGATGCGACGCTCGGGTTCTCGTTCGCGTGCAAGACCGGCAGCGCGGACATCGGCGTCATCCGGGATGTTCCGGGCATGCCCGAGGAAGATCGCGCAGCGGGCGCGGCCGGGAAATCGCGCAAGCACACGTGGGTGGCGGGCTGGTTCCCGGCCGAGGACCCGCTCGCGATCGTCGTCGTCTACTTGCACAACACGACCGAGACCGCGAGCCGCACGGCGATCCACGTCGCGGCGCAATTCCTCCAGACGGACGCGGTGCGCGAACTCGTCGCGCGGAAAGGCGCGCAATGAGCGCCAACTCCACGTCGACGAGCGAGCGACGCTCGTTCGTCGATCGCATCGTCTCGCTCCGCGGGGTGCGTTGGGCCAACATGGATTGGCACGTGCTCCTCATCGCAGGGTTGCTCCTCGCGATCGGGCTCTCGTTCGTCTCGGCGATGAGCACCGCGGACGAAATGTACGGCCGCACCGACGTCCGCTTCGGCGATCACTTGAAGAAGCTGCTCGTCGCGGCGCCGGCGTTCTTGCTCGGGCTCGCGGCGCGCCCGCGGTGGTTGCGGCGGAACGCCACGTCGGCTTGGATCCTCGCGGTCGCGCTCCTCGCCCTCGTGTTCGTCGTAGGCGACTCGCGCAACGGATCCCGACGCTGGATCGACCTCGGTCCCTTCGACCTGCAACCGTCGGAGCTGGCGAAGATCGGCGTGATCCTCGGCCTCGCCGCGGCGCTCGATCATCTCCGCCTGAAGTCGCTGCGCGAGTGGGGAGCGCCGCTCGTACTCGCGCTCGTGCCGATGGCCCTCGTCATCTTGCAACCCGACCTCGGGACGTCGATGACGATCGTGCCCGTCACGCTCGGGATGCTCTACGTCGCCGGCGCGAGCGGGCGACTCATCCTGGGTTTCCTCGGCGGAGTGCTGCTGATCGGTGTGTGCGCGTGGCACTTCGAGATCGGCATCCGTGACTACCAGTCGCAGCGCATCGACACGTGGGCGCACGGTTGGAGCGCACCCGAGCTCATCGCCGAGCGCAACGGCGCCGCGTTCCACACGTACCATGCGCGCGTCGCGATCGGGAACGGCGGGCTCGGCGGGGAAGGGCTCGGCGGCGGCGTCGCGAGCGAGGTCGCGTGGCTGCCCGAGCGCGATTGCGATTCGATCTTCGCCGTCGTGGCCGAGGAAGCCGGCTGGATCGGCACGTGCGTGATCCTCGCGCTGTACGGCTTGCTCGTCCTGTCGCTGTTCCAGAGCGCGTCGAACTTGCGCGACCGCTTCTCGCGACTCGTCGTCTCGGGAGTGGGCCTCTTCTTCGCGGCGCACCTCTTCATCCACTGCGGCGTGAACCTCGGGCTGATCCCGTTGACCGGCTTGACGCTGCCCTTGTTCTCGACGGGCGGCTCGTCGCTCCTCGCGACGTTCCTCGCGCTGGGTTTGGCGCTTGGACTCGCGTCGCACCGGCAGCCTTCGCTGGATGCCGAGACGTTCCAGAGGCGCTGAAAGAAACTGCGCTCATCCGGCTTTCGTGCGGGGCAGCGCGCCCGTGCTGGCCCGCAGGCCCCGCTATCACGGACCTCGACTCGGACGTCGGTGAGCGCTGTGGATCCGGGGCGTCCACGCGCGGAGGTCGGATCCATGATCCGCGCGGGGCGCGCATCCAGACCGTGCGCATCGGCGAGCGCGTCGGCGAGCGCATCGCCGAGCGCGTCGCCGTGCGCTTAGGCGAGCGCGTCGCCGTGCGCTTAGGCGAGCGCGTCGCCGTGCGCGTCGTCGTGACGAGAACCGGCGTGCGCCGCGTCACGCGCGCTCGCGTGTCGTGCGGGACGAGAGCGCGGTCGCCCTTCGGCTTGCGACCCGCGCCGACTCGCGCGCCGCCGCGCCGGAACAAGTCGATCTGGCGAACGGATTGGGACTGCGGCTGCGTGCGTGACCGAGACTGCATGAGTGACGGCACTGCGTGCGTAACGGCGACTGCATGAGCGTGTGCGATTGATCCGTCGCACCTTTGCTACCGATAGAACGCGCGGCGAACTCTCAGGTGGTAGAAAATCACGGGAAAACAAGCATCGATCGAAGATCGTTCCCGGCGCAAGATTCGATTCCGCGGACATTCGAAGCGCAGTGCGTCACACGTCGCGGTTCGGCCGACGTGCTTGAGTCCAAGGAGTCGAGGTCGAACGGCTCGTCTCGAGCACCCGCGAGACCGCGCGATGATTCCGCGCACATTCCGTGAGAGTGTCCGGTGAGGTCGGCGTCGGTTCGTCCGACGAGCAACGTTCGTTCGATGGCTGGCTGCGTCGACCGGACGTGGATCGAGAGCGTTCGCTAGGACGAGCTCGGTCTGGTGCAGCACCCTCTGCTTCCGCACTCGGCCATCGGCCATCAGCCCTCGGCCCTCGGCCATCGGCCATCGGCCATCGGCCATCGGCCATCTGCCATCTGCCATCTGCCATCGGCCATCGGCCATCGGCCACCAGCCCTCGGCCCTCGGCCCTCGGCCATCAGCCATCGGCCATCGGCCATCGGCCCTCGGCCATCAGCCATCGGCCATCGGCCCTCAGCCCTCGGCCCTCGGCCCTCGGCCATGGGCCATGGGCCCTCGGCCATGGGCCATCAGCCATCAGCTCTCCGCGCTCCGTGTAGGCAATCGGCACTCGGCACTCGGCACTCGGCACTCGGCCTCGGCGATGGGGATGGCGATGGGGATGGCGATGGGGATGGCCCTCTATGTCGGCCGTCGCCCAGTCGCACGGTCAGAGCGACGGAACCATGTCGACACCCGTTCGTCTCGAGCGAGCGACCGAGGACGGCGCAACCGAGGTCGCTCGGTCCAGTGCGCACGCACAGTTCAAGCGCGCCGATGATTCCGCGCACATCCGCTCCACCCGTAGCCTTGCGGCCGAACGCGGGCCGGAAGGATGTGCGGAACACCCGGATCCCTGCTCACGCAGACCTCGAGCCGTCCACGTGAGCTTCCAGCCGCTCACCTGGACTTCGCCGCCGCTCCGAACGCTCGAGGGCGTAGGCGGCCCGATGCCGGTCAGTCCTCTGTCCATCCCGGTTCTCGACTCGATCCTGGGTTCGCAGTGCTGCCCACGACGCCGGACGGGATTCGGAGATCGCAGACGCTGCGAGCGACGGGGCCGAACTTCGGTGGCCAACACCGCGCGCGGCTGGTGATGGACCACAGGACTTCCCGAAGCCCCAGAAACTGGCGTGCGCGCGGCGGTCGCGCGCCTATCCTCCGCGCCTCTCCCGAACGCGCGAGGAAATCGAACTTGGCCGACACGAACGCCGGACCGCAACACGACACGGAAGCACGTTGGCTGGCCGAGACGCACCGGCCGAACGATCCGCAGCTGACGCTGCGCGCGATCATCGTCGGAATGCTGATCGGCGGGTTGATGTGCGTGTCGAACCTGTACGTCTTCTTCAAGACGGGTTGGTCGATGGGCGTCACGATCACGGCGGCGATCCTGGCGTTCGCGGTGTTCAAGGGTGCGCAGGCGACGGGCCTCGCGAAGCGGCCGCTCGGCCTGCTCGAGAACAACGCGCTGATCACCGTGAGCTCCGGCGCGGGCTACATGACGGGCGGCGGCAACATGGCGGCGTTCGGTGCGCTGCTCATGGTCACGTCGGTGCGCCCCGAGACTCTGCCGATGATCGCGTGGTTCGGAGTGATCGCGGCGCTCGGAGTGTTCTGCGCGATCCCGATCAAGCGGCAGCTCATCAATCGCGAGGGACTCGTGTTCCCGACGGGGACGGCGACCGCGGAGACGTTGCGCGTGTTGCACGGCGACGAGCGCGCGAGCCGAGACGGGACGAGTGCCTCCGTCGTGAACACGACATCCGCTGCGAGTCAGCCGCCGGGGACACCCCCGGGCGCGGTCATGCCCCCGTCAGCCGGCACGGCGTCGAGCGGGCGCATGCCGACTGCCGACGCGGCGACGACCGACGCAGCAGCGAAGTCCGGCGGCTCGCGTCAGGCCGCGGCGCTCGGAATCGCGGCCGGTTTCGCTGCGCTGCTCACGTGGTTTCGCGACGCGAAGGCCACGTGGATGCCGTTCAACGTGCCCGGCACCCTCCCGGTCCCGATCGAAATCGCGGGCAAAAAGGCCGCGGAATGGACGCTCGCGATCAAGACGGAGGTCGTGCTCATCGGCGCGGGAGCCCTGATGAGTTTCCGCACGGCGTGGTCGCTCCTTCTCGGCAGCCTGCTCACCTTCCGGCGTGCTCGCGCCGCAACTCTTCGCGGACGGGCGCATCGCGGCGGTCAACTACAAGTCGATCGTCACGTGGACCGTGTGGCCTGGTGCAGCGCTGCTCGTCGCGTCGGGACTGACCTCGTTCGCGCTCGACTGGCGCAGCGTCCTGCGCTCGTTCTCCGGGCTGACGCGCATCTTCGGCAAGAAGGAAGCGAGCGCCGATCCGATGGACGCCGTCGAGTGCCCGGCGTGGTGGTTCCCCGCTGGGTTCATCGTGCTCGGACCCATCGTCGTGACGCTCATGGCCATCCTGTTCCAGATCCCGGTGTGGGCCGGATGCATCGCCGTGCCGCTCGCTGTCGTCATGGGCTTCGTCGCTGCGCGCGTCACGGGCGACACGGACGTGACGCCGACGAAAGCGCTCGGTCCCGTGACACAGCTCGTCTACGGCGCGATCACGCCCGGGAATCTCTCGGGCAACATCATGAGCGCGAACGTCACGGGCGGAATCGGCCTGCACGCGGCGGACCTGCTCACGACGTTGAAGACCGGCTGGCTGCTCGGCGGCAGTCCGCGCGTTCAGTTCTTCGCGCAACTCTTCGGCGTTCTCGCCGGCGCGGCGCTGATCGTGCCGGCGTACGACCTGCTCATCACGGACCCGTCGATGCTCGGCGGCGACGACTGGCCGGCGCCATCGTGCCTCGTTTGGGCCAAGGTGTCCGAGACGTTTGCGGACGGAATCGGCGCGCTCGATCCGCTGGCACAGAAGGGGATTCTGATCGGCGCCGTGCTCGGCATTGCGCTGGCGCTCCTCGAGAAGTTCGCGCCGAAGAGAGCCAAGCCGTTCGTGCCATCGCCGTCGGGCCTCGGCATCGCGATGGTCGTGCCGGGCAGCAATGGACTCGCGATGTTCCTCGGCGGCGCGCTGGCCGAAATCGCGCGGCGCAACTGGCGACGGATCGCGGATCTGTTCGTGACGCCGATCGCCTCGGGCTTGATTGCCGGCGAGAGCTTGATGGGCATCACCGTCGCGCTGCTCAACGCAGGCAAACTGCTCGGCTAGGTGACGTTTCGAGTCGAGAGCAACTCATGGCGGAGGCCCGAGGTGAAGTCGCCCACATCATCGCGGGGCAGCGAACCGGATTCCGTCGGGCCCCGAGAGTGAATTCGCACTCCCCTCGAGCTCGGTCGTGGAGTCCGCGAGAACGCGGTGGCGTCGATCGGACCGAGCCCGATATCCTGCGCGTCCTGGACGCTGGTGACTGCGGCGTCTGGCCGCGTCGAGATCCCTCCGCGTTGTCGCGGAACGAGGCCAGACGATGATGACCTACTCGCTCGCGATCGCCGCCACGCTCCTCGCCACGCACGGCTTCGTGTCCGATCCACTTCGGTCGTCGAACGATACAGGCCCGAAGAAGGCGGTCATCGTTTTCGTCGAGCAGGTCGCGCAAGCCGGCTCCCCGCAGTTCGGTCGCCGCCCGATCGCGGCGTTCGGCGACTCGGATGGTGACTTGCAGATGTTGCAGTGGACGTCTGCCGGAGCGGGCCCGCGATTCTGTCTCTACGTCCACCACTCCGACGCGGAACGCGAATACGCGTACGACCGCGACTCGCACATCGGCAAGCTCGACAAAGGGCTCGATGAAGCGCATTCCAAGGGCTGGACGGTCCTCAACATGAAAGAAGACTGGGGCAAGGTTCATCCATGAGTCCCGTGCGCAAATCCGCTGTGGTCGTCGAGCCCCACGCCCCGCGGAAAAATGGTGTCCGTGCGGGCGTTGCCGTCGCCGGACTCGCGGCTGGCGTGGCCGCGTTCGTCGCGTCGCGAGGTGGAGAACCTTCGAACTCCGTCGAAAGCGCGCGTCGAACGGACACGGCTCCCGCGACATCGAAGGATGGGTTCGACTCGACCGTCGCGAACTCGGCTTCCGCTCCAGGTACCGCACCCGTCGGCATGGTGTGGATTCCCGGCGGCGAGTTCTCGATGGGCACGAACGAGTCGTACGAATCGCTGTGCAGCATGCCCGGCGTGACGCGCGACGCGCTGCCGGTCCATCGCGTTCACGTGGACGGATTCTGGATGGACGCGACGGAGGTCACGAACGAACAGTTCCAAGCGTTCGTGGCGGCCACCGGCTATGTGACCGTCGCCGAGCGCGCGCCGACGCGGGAGGAGTTCCCCGACGCTCCGCCCGAGAACCTCGTGGCCGGTTCGACGGTGTTCAGGCCGACGAAAGAAGCCGTCGCGCTGAACGACTACTTCCAGTGGTGGTCCTACGTAGGCGGCGCGAATTGGCGTCATCCGCTCGGGCCCGACAGCGATCTGAGCGGCCGCGAGAAGTTCCCCGTCGTGCATGTCGCCTACGACGACGCGGTGGCCTACGCGACGTGGGCGAGGAAGCGCCTGCCCTCGGAGGCGGAATGGGAATTCGCCGCGCGCGGAGGTTTGTCCGGCGCGATCTATCCGTGGGGCGACGAGCTGAAGATCGACGGCAAGTTCCGCGCGAACATCTACGAAGGCAAGTTCCCCGTGGAGGGCGGCGACACCGGCGAGGACGGCTTCGTCGGCATCGCGCCGGTCGCGCAGTTCGGTGCGAACGGTTACGGACTCCACGACGTCGCGGGCAACGTGTGGGAGTGGTGCAACGATTGGTATCGCGCGGATGAGTACGTACAGCAGGCTCTCGCCGGCGGCGTCGTGCGCAATCCGCGGGGACCCGACACGAGCTACGATCCGGCCGAACCGACCGAGAAGAAGCGCGTGCACCGCGGCGGCTCGTTCCTGTGCACGGATCAGTACTGCACACGGTACATGGTCGGCACGCGCGGCAAGGGCGAGGTCAGCACCGCCAGCAATCACCTCGGATTCCGCTGTGTGATGCCGGCCGCGGTGAGCGGATCGAACCGGTAGAGACTCGCTCGCGCGCTGGCGACGACGCGCACGAGTTGGAAGCCAGGCATCTCTCGGCCGTGCTCCATCGCGCGAGCGCGTCGCACAGGACACGCATCGCGAAGCATCGACTCGCGACGCGCGGCGTAACCGTCACTCTTCGGGCATCCGCCAACTCTCGCGCCCGTTCTCCAGCTCGTTCACGAAGTCGATCTCGCCCGCGATCGATTCGGTCGGCTTCTTCGGCGACTCCTTCGGGTTCAGGCAGAAGAGGTCCCACACCTCGCCTTTGAGCTTCCACTGGCGCACGTGCCACTTGCCGGCATCAGAACGCTCGAGCGGGAACGCGATGCAGCGCCAGGGCTTGTACTTCCAGCGGTCGCCCTCGGTCGCGCCGACCTTGTGGAGCACGCAACCTTCGTTGGCGAACACGCACCAACCCTTGGACACGCCCAGCGCGAAGAGGCCTTCCTTCTTGCGCTTCGTGACGAAGCCCTCTTTCTCGACCTTGGCGCGCGCTTCGGGGCGCATGTGGGGCAAGAACTTGGGCAAGTTCTCCAGGATCCGCGCGTGCTCCTTCTCCTCGATCGGTGGGCGGCCGTTGGCGCAGCACACTCCGCCGCACGTCGGGAAAACGCAGTCGAAACGCGCGGTTTCGAGATTCTCGATCACCACTTCGGGCGTGGTTTCGGTCGTTCGATCGGGGGGTGTCAAGAGTCGTATCTCCGGCAGTAGACGAGCTTGTCGTCGCCGCGCGCGTAGAAGTCAGGGATGCGCGCGGTGAGTTCCAGGCCGCAACGCTCGTAGAAAGCTCGGGTCGCGGCGTATTCGGGTTTCGAAGCGGTTTCGATCACGAGCAGGCGGCCGTTCTCGGCGCGCACGGCGTGTTCGACGGCGTCGAGCAGCTTGCGACCGAGTCCGAGATTCTGCCGCGCAGGGTCGACCGCGATCCAAAAGAGATCGTAGGTGCCGACCGTGCACGGCGTCTCGCCGAAACACGCGTAACCGACGACCGTGCCTTCGACGTCGGCCACGACGAAGCGGTATCCGACTTCGGGGCGCTCGTCGACGAGCTCGAGGGCGACGAGCACTTCCGCGTCGGTGAAGGCGGCTGTCGCGCGCAGGATGCGTTCGATGGGGGAGCGGTCGGTCGACGTGAGGTCGCGGAGACGGACCGGGAGTTGGGGGTGCACTGCGTTGCTGGACGGCACGGCGTCGTCGGAATACACGGCGGCGTCGGACTGCCGAGGAGCCTCGGACGGCAAGGTGACCTTCGATACCGTGGGCTCGCCGGCTGGCGCCGTCGAGCGCGAGCTGGAGCTCGCCCCCTCAACTGCGGCGGAGCGCGTCGTCGACGATCCTTCGGACGAGGGTTGCATGGTCGAGACCGGCGCGAGCCGCGGCTTTGGAGAAGCCAGCTTCCTCGGACAAGTCGGGGTTCGGGTTCACGTCGATCACGCGCGGGATCCCGCGTGCATCCACACGCAAGTCCACGCGACCGTAGCCCGCGAGACCGAGAGCCGCGTACGCCGCGAGCGCGGTGTCGCGGATGGCAGCCTCGAGCTCGCGCGCCATCGGCCGAGCGCCGATCGACGGGGTCGCATGGTACTCGACGGACGTCTCGTCCCACTTCGCGGCGTAGGTCAGGATCCGCGGAAGGGACGAGTCGAGCTTCGAGAAGTCGATCTCGCCCAGGGGCAGGACCGCGGCGTCCCGACCCGAGCCGAGGATCGCGACGTTGAATTCGCGGCCGTCGACGAACTCCTCGATCCAAGCTGGTTGGCGGAAGGATCGGATCACGTGAGCCGCGCGGGATCGGAGCGCTTGCTCGTCAGCGACGACGCTCGCGACATCGATGCCATGACTCGCGTCCTCGCGGGACGGCTTCACGAGGAAGCGACGACCCGTGAGCGGCATCGAGATCGTTCCCAGAGAGGTCTCGAGCACGAATCCGTCGGGGACGGACACCCCGCGCGCGGCGAGCACGGCATGCACGACGGGCTTCTCGAGCGCCAGCGTGATCGCGACCGGTCCCGAGCCCGTGTAGGGGATGCGTGCCCACTCGAGGATCCAGGCGGCCGCGGCTTCGAAACGCGCTTCGCCGCGCAACGATTCGACGAGTTGGAAGACGACGTCCACATCCTCGCGCGCGAGATCGGCGATCGTCGCGTCCGGTGCGTCGGAGCGGGCTTCGACGCGCGACGTGTGCCAACCGTTCGCGCGGCACGAGCGCTCGATCGCGGTCGTGGATCCGTCGGCGGCACGAACCGCGAGCGCATCCCGTTCGTCTCCGCCGGCGAGCTCGGCGTCGCGCGTTTCGAGCAGGGCGACGCGCAGACTCATCGGCGCGCGGCGATGCGCGAGCACGCGCTCGCGACGATCGCGCCCACGAGATCGACGTAAGCGAGCCCGCTGCGACGGCTCAAGATGCACAGATCGCCGACACGCGGGTTCATGCCCGGCAACGGATTCGCTTCGAGGAACTTCGGTGTGCCGCGCGCATCGAGGCGCACGTCGACGCGCCCGACGTCGCGACAGCCGAGCGAACGGTACGCGGCCAGCGCGCACGCTTCCGCGGCGCGCAACGTCGCCGCCCCCACGCGCGGCGGCACGTGGTACTCGACGCGTGCTTCCCAATCACGCTTGACCTCGAGCGAGTAGACGAACTCCTCCGACGTGACGGTGCGCGGCGCGATCTCCATCGCGCCGATCACGCGAGCCGCGGCGCCGGTGCCGAGGATGCCGACCGTCATCTCCGTGCCGGACACGAACTCCTCGACGAGCGCCGGGGCGCCGTAGTCGGAAACGACGCGCAGTGCCTCGCGACGCAGCTCGTCCCGCGTCCGGACGCGCGAAGTGAGCCGCACACCCATGCTCGAACCCTCTTGGTTCGGCTTCACGATCGCGGGCAGATCGAAATCGAGCGTCGTCGCCGTCGCGACGTCCTCGACGACGACGAATCGCGGCGTGGCGACGCCGTCCGCGGCGACGAGCTTCTTCGCGGCAGCCTTGTCGAGCGTCACCGCAAGGGTCAGCGGATCCGAGTGCGTGCAGGGAATCCTGAGCATCTCGCACACGGCCGGCACGTGCGCTTCGCGCGAGCGTGAGCCAAACCCTTCCGAGATCGTGAACACGAGATCGGGCGGATCGCGCAGCACGTGCTCGACGAAACGACGACCGCCGCCGATGAGGACGGCGTCGTGACCGAGTTCACTCAGAGCCGCCGCGAGGGCCTCGACGGTCTCCTCGGAGTCGTACTCCTCGAGGAGATCGTCGGGACCGTCCGCGCGCGCTCTCTGGTCCGACTTGAGGTCGAACGCGATGCCGATGCGCACCGGGCGAACCGTCAGGATCCGGGCGTCGAAGCCGGCGGGGGAGTTGACACCGGCGGGTGAGTCGAGGCCGGCGGGTGAGTCGAAGCCGGCGGGTGAGTCGTAGCCGGCGGGTGAGTCGTAGCCGGCGGGTGAGTCGTAGCCGCGCGCTTCACCGCGGCGCTTTCCTTCTCTTTCCCCATGCCGTTTGCAGCGGTGCCCGAGCCGTTCGTCGTGGCGGACTTCGGCGAAGTCCCGTTCGTCCCGGTGGCCCCGTGCGCCGCGCCGTTCGCCGTTTCCGCCGACGCCAAGCGCTCTTCGCGCGAGTGGCCGCGGTGCACCCAGCCGCTCTTCCCGACGACGGGTTGACCATCGGCGCGCACGCGCGGCTTCTTCGCCGTGCTGTTCGGTGCCGTGGACCCGTTCGCCGGTGCGCTGCCGTTGCCGTTCGACGTCTTCTTGCCGTCGCCGTGACCGTTCCCGTTCGCGTTCGGGATCGCTTGCGAGGCCCGCATCGGGCGCAGCTCGCCCGAGTGCGGCTGCGCCGCATCCGGTTCGCTGTACTCGAACACGCGGTGCTGGAAGTTGCGCAGGAGCGCCTTCTTCCGCAGCGGGTCGTAATGGAGCATGTACTCCGGCTGCACCGGGATCTTGCCGCCGCCGCCCGGACCATCGACGACGTACGTCGGGATCGCGAGGCCGGAGACGTGACCGCGCAGGCCTTCGATGATCTCGATGCCCTTCGAGATCGGCGTCCGGAAGTGCTCGGCGCCGCGCACCGGATCGCACTGGTAGAGGTAATACGGCCGCACGCGCATCTTCATCAGGCCGGTCACGAGCGCGCGCATCGTCGGCACGTCGTCGTTCACGCCTTTCAAGAGCACGGACTGGTTGTTCAGCGGGATCCCGGCGCGTGACAGCTTGTCGCAGGCAGCCGCGGCTTCCGGAGTCAGCTCGCGCGGGTGGTTGAAGTGGACGTTGATCCACAGCGGGTGATAGCGCTGCAGCATCTCGACGAGTTCGTCGTCGACGCGCTGCGGCAAGGACACCGGCACGCGCGTGCCGATGCGGATGATCTCGAGGTGCGGGACGGCGCGCAGCTTCGCGAGAATGCTCTCGAGCTTCTTCGTTCCGTACGTCAGCGGGTCGCCGCCCGACACGATCACGTCGCGAACCGCCGGCGTGCGCGCGATGTAGTCGACCATGCGGTCGATCTCGACGTCGGGGACGGCATCCTCGTACATGATCCGCTTGCGCGTGCAGTAGCGGCAGTAGATCGCGCACGAATTGCTGATCACCATCAGCACGCGGTCCGGATACCGGTGCGTGATCCCCGGGACCGGCGAGTACTGCTCTTCACCGAGCGGATCCTCCTCGCCGACGTCGCGGAAGTCGTACTCGCCCTGCATCGGGACCGAGTGCTTCAGGATCGGATCGTCGAGGTCGTCGGGATCGATCAGCGCCATGTAGTAGGGCGGGATCCCCATGCGGAAATCGCGCAGGACCTCGCGCTGCATCGCAGCCAGAGGTGCGAGCTTCGGCACGAGCTTCAAGAGCTCGTCGACCGTCGTCACGCGGTTGCGGAACTGCCAACGCCAGTCGTTCCACTGCGCGTCGGTCGCGTCGGGGAAGAACCGTTGACGACCCGTGAGCACCTCCCGACCGGTTCGACCCGGTAGGAGAGACGGTTCTGGCTCGCCAGAGACGGACAGGGTGGAGGAACGCTGCGACTCGTCGGCCGAGGGGGCGGCCGCGGGAGCGGTAGGTTGCATCAGAAGAACTTCCTCAGGCTGCGTCGTCCGTCTTCCGGACGCGCGCCGAGTT
>Ga0163149_10000126_pt1 | contig 95787 bp, 82 predicted proteins | sample OliLakLV19MP5G1_FD_148604 | JGI IMG/M metagenome (GOLD analysis project Ga0163149, IMG submission 148604) | Freshwater microbial mat bacterial communities from Lake Vanda, McMurdo Dry Valleys, Antarctica - Oligotrophic Lake LV.19.MP5.G1 | ecosystem: Environmental > Aquatic > Freshwater > Lake >...
ATTCTCGATCGTTCTTTTTTATCCCAGTCCCCAATCCCCAGTCCCCAGTCCCCAATCCCCTAACTGCCTTGACAACCGCGATCGCCATCTGTACGCAAGACTCCCAGCAGGGTAGATACCCAAACGCAGCGCTTGGGAGCGTTAGTAGAATTGCTTTGTCCGCGAGTAATGAAGGTAATTCGGCCTAATTGTCCGTTAACGTGACCTTTATATTGGAACTGTACGTTGTAGACTCCGCCGCGCCTTCGTAATGTAGTTTTGGATACATCGATTTCAATATTATCGGCATCTTCACCGAGGAGGTTTTGCCAATACCAACTCACAGGAGGTAAGCTATCTGGATGTGTAGACCATTGCACCAAGCCATTGCTATTACGAAAGCTTGCTTCCCAAACTCGTTTTTCCCTTTTGGAATTGACTTGCGCTTCTCGCATTACACTCAAGGCTTGAGCTTGTGCGCTGTTGAGGCGTATTCGGTTCAAGAATGCTAGCCAGCTTGGTGTTGCGATCGCACTTATTATCCCAATCAGCGCAATGATTACTAGCATCTCGACCAGCGTATATCCACGATTGAACCTGGAATACTGGTATTGCATTTTCTAAATAAAATAGATGCACCTGATGATATTTTCTCATTCGGGTGGGCGATCGCGCAAGCTTGTCGGAGGCACTTTCATATCAAATCCGTCTGCGTCGGAATTGTTCGTTTTTCCCCTCTGCCCCTCTCTCCTTCCCCCCTCCCCGTGGGACGGGGAGGGGCAGGGGGTGGGGTTGCCCCTCTGCGGCCATAATGATTCAGACACAACCGGAAACGATATCAATTCCTCTGGCCATCAAGATAGTTGTGGGGTAGACACAGCTACAACTCTGTATTTTCATTGCTTATGTGCTTATTTATACTAAGTTTTTTTGCTAATGATTGCGGCAAGGCGATCGCAACTCCGTCTACTTCATCATTATGGGTTGCATTCGTTATCGTTACCTGCACTCATCGCTCCCAGTAAGGTCTGAACTGTCACACACCGCTTTGTACCGCTTCTCACTCCCGGCGAACCCGGAGAGAGCCGAGTGCCAAAGGTGATTTTGCCTGTTTGTGGAGGAGTAGATTCAACCAGCAAGCCTTTACGTTGAAACTGCACTCTATAGGTGTTTGCGCCTCCCGATGTCAAATTGGTATTTGCAGTATCAATGGCAATCAGGTCTGAACTTTCATCAGTCAGATTGTTCCAAGGACCTGACGCCAGACAAGTGGGAGTATTATCTGGAGCGGGTTGCAAAGACCATGTGACTCTAGTTCCGTCGTCCCTAAAGCAAGCTTGCCAAAGTCTTTTCTCTCTTTTGGCGTTTGCTTGGGCTTGCCGTAGCACAGTCAACGTTTGAGACTGAGCAGAGTTTACCCGTTGTCTGGTTAACCATCCTAACCAACTGGGGGCAGCGATCGCAGCTAAAATACCAATGATGGCTATAACGACCAGCATTTCTATTAGAGTGAAACCGGCGATCGCTTTCTTTAATTTAAGCTTCATGTATGTCTCCTATTTACAGCCGCATACTTCCCAGTGATTGCCAAAACGACTAATTAGGTTTTTTATCAATAACGCCACGAGCAACCGCTTGGGTTTTAACAGCTATAAGCGGTGCTACCTTAACCCCTGCTTTGCCTGTCGGGTTGCCTCTGAGGAAGAGGATTATATTTTGGTTTGTCGGGCTAGGACTCCCACCCGCTACCCCTGTAGCAGTTGCACTGCTCACACAAGCCACAAAGCTGGGGTTGTCGAAGCCACTAGAGTTCCCTTGGGGAGGAATAGGGGGCTGGGTTGGGTTAGTACATTGCAGACGAGTATCCGCAGGTGCGATTAGATTATCTACACGACGGGTACCTGGAGCGCCTGTGGGATAATCCAAAAAATCGACTAAAACTGGTCGGTTGTTTGCATCGTCGGCTGGTCTGGCAGGCGCACCCCCAGGGTTGCCATTGGCGTCGAGAGCAACAGGCCATGTCTCAAAACTAACATTATTTACTAAAGGCTCTACATATCCAGGAGACATGGTCGCTAGGTTTGGGGGGCTGTTGTCGAAAGTCGTTTCTGGATACATACGTAACTGATACCGCATAATCCTGGATATACCCTTCCATTTCAATCGATCGGCAGGCTGGTTTACTGTCTGTAGGTAAGCTACCAAAGTGAATGTACGGCGTCTGACCTGAAGCTGGCTACAATCAACAGTTGGTGACTGTCCGCAATTGAGGACTGGCTGATCTCGCCTATCGGGTAAGGGTAAGGGTAATTCCTCTGGTTTCCAGAAAACCAGAATCGGCTCCATACCAGCAGGAAACTGTGGCAGATAATTTTTTAAGCTTGGTACATTCCTATTTGAGCCTCTAGATGCATTGAGCTGGTTATTGTCGTAGACGTAAGCTGCCTCTCTCAAATCGTTAACCATATAATCGAGAGCCATTTGCATCTCTCGTTGGGTTTCAGCGCGAGCATATTCTCGCCGATCGGTCTGCAACAAATCCACTACCATACCTGTCAGCGCTATGACGATGAAAGTGGAAATAACAATACTTACCAAAAGTTCCAATATGGTAAAACCGGCAGTTTTGCGTTTTCCAAACCGAAGGCGCTTGCGCTTTAGCAGAAATTGAAAGAATTTTATGTCCATTATTTTATTGCCTCCTTAAATGCTGTCTTCTTCGACTTCTTTAAGTCCTCAGTGCTGAAATTTTTTAGGATATGAATAAAGCAGCTAATTTTTTTCTGCCCTCGGCTTACAGAAGAAGCGTTAGGGTGAAGTTCCCACCCCTTGCCTTGCAAAGAGAGGGGTGGGGAGTAACTTTTACTGACATCCAGATCTATTACGATCGCCTAAAAAGGTCTGTAAATTGCACAGAGAATTGCGATCGTCACTGTGAGTAACGGTGGTGTACATAACTGCTAAAGGTCGGCGTTTTTGAGCGCCAAGTGCCGTAGTGAGTTGCAAGGAAGCGCTACGCTTAGGCGGATTTTCCAGAAGCCCATAATTTTGCGTTATCACCGCCGCATAAACTCTCACACCCATGTCAAAAGCCACTGTTTTACCGTTGCTGTCTGGAACACCCGTATTGCGGTAAGTTTGCACCACAAAGTCTTTAGTTCCATCACCGTTGACATCCACTAAAAGACCTGTTGTGGCAGACATTGAGTTGCGATCTAGAGTGGTTCCCGATGGTGCAGACTGCTGCTGGACGATGGTAGATCCTACAGGGGGTAAATCTGTATCCCTATACTCTTGCTGTTCTGCTATGCTTCTTACCCTGTCTATTTCGCCCTGAGCCAGCTGGATAGCTTGCTCTGCTCTGCGGTTTTGGATTTGGGTAGCTACTGCCAGAAAAATTGGCGGAGTTAAGATTGAAATTACTACACTCACCACCGTGATGGCCATCAAGCATTCCAACAAGCTAATTCCCTGCTGTGAGGAATGTGGTTTGGAAAGCCTTAGTAATGCTAGGGCAAGGGTACTGGTGTTTGTTTTTTGAATCGACTGAGTTTTTAGTGATAACATTGTGACCTCCGCAGTTAGTTGCACTCTGTTCGAGATGCTGGATCTTGACCATTAAGTCTGTTAACGGCAAGGCGTAACTTGCAAATGTAGAAGTCATCTGCTCTTAAATCTTTGTAGAACTCGCTGCGAGAGGAAGGTTGCGATCCCAAACGCTGTGCTACTGGTGCAGCCGGTGCATATTGTAGTCCCACATCGTAACCCCAACGCCGTAACGGCGCACTGTAGTATTTAGGGTAGCCACCGTTGGCAGTCGTGCCCGGTTCCCAAGCATTTTGTCTGAAGGGGCCGGTTGCGTAGGTGCTGAAGTTTAGCTGTAGGAAAGCCCCGGAAATAAACTGATTAACGTTGAGCCAATTTTCTATGTACCTGGGGAAGTTTTGGATACCACCATAAGATAGCCCCTGTCCAGACGGCGTAATACCGCTGATGATCATGGCGTTGACCCTGGTTGGCGTAGCTGTGTTGATCACCGGAGTAACTAAGATCGCATAGTCTGTGTCTAAGGGTCGAAAACTTGTTTCCTCAGTTGGGTTAGTGCAGATAGCACCAGGGGCAGGGGCGGTGGCGCAGAATAACGGTTTACCGTTGCGGGATACCTTTATAGGTGGATTCGGGTTACTTGTTGTGCCATCCTCCCGAACCCAAGTATTATTAGCACGACCACTACTAGGGCCATTCATGGCACGGAAAGAATGCGTAGCAGGCGTACCCGAATTTGTGATGCCCTCTGCTATATTGCCTTCTGTGAAATTATTGGAAAGGATAGTAACTGCATCCCCCAGAATTTCAGATGGTCGCCAACGGTCAGTAGCAGGTCGAGCAAAATTAGCATTCAAGGTTGTTCGGTTGTAGAAAGTACCCTCCCAGTTGGCAGGATCTAGTGTTTGTGTAAATTCCTCCAGATTGTTGGTATTTCCATCTGTGCTGTGCAAATTGAAATCACCCTGAATGTAAACCGGGTTATCGGAAATGAAGCTCAAACCCTTATTACCAGAACGGCTGATATCTTTACCATTGAATAATCGGAAACCATGAGGACGACGGTCTGGGTCGGCGTAGTAATCTACTGGTTTGGGTGAGATTCCCGCAGCAGTCAAGGCGGGGTCTTGAAGTGCTGTTCCGTTAGAGTGATTAGCCTTCGTTTGGCAGCCGGAGGTTATTATCTGTGTATTTGTGCTGCAACTACCTGCACCTGCACCCGGTCTAGCGATCGCATCTTCCCGCACGGCATCTTCCCGGAAGGCGTAGACAATGCCACTTGTCGGTAACCAGGTATCGCCGTTTATGGAATTGCTTCTGAGCAGATTTAGATCTACATCCAATGTCCGCACCGTCATCATTTCCCGGCCATTGTAGAAAGCTGTGTCTAGCAGGGAAACGTACTCGTAATCTGTAGGATTATTGCCAGTTTTAACTATTCTGGTTCTGCTTGTCCTACCCGTTCCATCTGTTGTGTGCGGTAGCCTCCAATTGCCCACAGGTGTTGGAGCTAGTTGAATATCTGAAGGGTTCAGGGGGGCAAAATTTTCGCCTATGACAGAAATATCAGCTGCATTTGTCTGTTGGATGTATGGTTCGTTGTTATTAACAGTGCCATCGACACTGTTGCGACCGTGAGCTGCTGTGGGGAAAAGGTAATAAAGCGAGGGGAACTTAGGCTGACCGGAGGAACAGAGGCTTACTGCTAAACGAATAAATTGCTGTTCTTGAGCAGCAGTCCATGATGGGGGGTTGCCTAGACCAAAATAGTTGCTTGCAGTAACATCGCAGCTTAAAGCCAGATTTTTTTTCGTTGTAGCGGTATCAGCCGTAGCAGCTGCATCATAAGTTACGCCACCGAATGTGTACGCTGTAGAAGTCGGCGTAGCAGCAGACGAGAGCAAACGCACTTGGTATTGATATTTAGCGTATGTGGGATTGGGTGAAGTTGGTATTGGAGCAAAACCAAACTCACGGTCTCGTCTAATTTGCTCCGACAAAGAAAAGTTGCGTGCCTTTTCTCGATCTGTCGCATTGGGCGAGATTGCCACAATATAGTTCTCAGCTGTTGAATTAGCAGACAGGATAGCTGACTGCAATGTAGATGCCCAAGTAGTGAAATCTGCACTTGTAGGAATCCTTGCTGGCGTTTGGATATCCACCATATTTTGGGCCAGTATACCCATCGTGCAGGCAGCAGTGTACTTGTAGGTGTTATCTGCAATGCTATTATTGCCAAACTCCATTGCTCGCCGCAGGTTGGAGAAATTACCCCACATAGTTAAAAATGGATTCGGGTGAACGCGTCCTGCTTCTTGCAGGGGAGGAAATGCACCATCTATCTCCCCTGCAAAACTGCCTAAGTTTCTCAGAGCAGTATCCCAATTCCCACCCAAGCCTGTCGGTGGCGGGGCGTATTCCCAGCCGTTGGTGCCTTTACCAGTGAAGAAATTGGTATTCAGCAGTTGAACATTTGTGGTGCTAAAGTCTTTACTTAGGTCAATACTCACTTGCGTTCCCGGATGAGATGTCGTCGCTAGGCAGGCAATAGGGACGTTCCCTCCACCATTTGGGTTTGCGACGTGGTAAACGGCAGTTGCTTGTACTGCGGCGAGATTGTCTCTCAGAGTGCGTCGCTGCCGGTCTCCGTGAAGCATTAGCTGATCGGATGGATAAAGCGGGTCGTTCTTATAGGTATTGGCACCTGTTTGATTCCACTCCCAACCGTATGGATTGCCCAATTCCAACCGCTCTCCGACAATCACGCGCAAACCTGCTAGCGAAGCTCGCCGTTCCCAGTAACCATCCCAACCCAATGTTCTGAACTCTGTGTCAAGCGGATCTACAGTGTTGTTAGTAAGCAGTTGCTGGTCACCTGCTTGGATGTTCTGTCCATTTCTTTTTGAACCTGAATCCAGAACAACTTCGTTGTTGCTACCGTATGCGGGTTTAGGGCCATATCGATCGTCTGCCCGGTAAGTATCATCTATGAAAGGAGGAGTTTCAGTTTTCCTGACAATCCGCTCTGTGGTATAAAAATAGCCTATCTGTCCAGCTGCGGCGTCTGTTCTATCAAAGCTCGTATCGTTTAATGATGCTGATGTATTGGTAGGGTCTGAGCCTCGCGATTGCGAGGTAGAGGTGGTAAACAAAACTACTGGATCGAGAGCAATACTACTTGGCGTACCACTGCTTACTGAGTCTTTAGCTTGATCGAGTGTAGTCTGACCCGGATCAGTATTCTGGGAATTGTCAGGTTTCATGACGTGCAAAAATGATCTGCCATTCAAGGCATCGCCCTCCATTTGACCTGCGACAATTTGACCCATAAAGCGTGGGTTTAGAGCAGTTGGTGTAGTTTGATTAACCCTGATTTCAGAAGCGTCTCTTCTGTAAAAACAAGATTTAGGCGCACTGATTAAATAGCTTGTGAAGTTGGCCCCGTTCCCGATCATCAGGTTGCCTGCGGTGTACATGGCTCCATTCCACTGCAAGCTCGCACCTGGAAAAATTTCTAAGTCATAGCGGAACCAAGCCCCCCATTTATTGCCTCGATCTATCTGTCTATCCTGCTGAAATTCCAGTGTGGCAACGGTTCTGCTAGTTCCTGCTTTGTTAGAAATGACGATCGCATCGACCTGAAAAGTCTTCCGTAGGGTGGCGCTGCCTTGAGCAAACCAATCATTTTCATTTGTCGCCCTTACCGCCACCGCTCCACCTGCTGGGGGTGCCGCGAGTCCGGCACATACGGGGTCGGTAGTAATTCTCAAATTTATTGGGCCATTACGGACAACCAGGGCGTTAGCTTTGTCCCGATTCGTGCTGTGTTCTAGGGTTACGGTTACATCTCCGACAATTTCTTCTCTTTTCAAAGTTATGGAGTAGACAACAGTTTCTGGGTTTCCATCTCCATCGACATCAATTGGATAAGACCAGGCTGGATCGGTTTTGCCATCACCATTAATATCCCCCAACTCTGTCTCACGGTTAAGGTTATAGGGATTGGTAGTAAGCGGGGTAGTCAATGCTGGACTGCTGTACTCACTCGGCCTGTTGGTGAGCATAGAAAGCAGCATTTCATCGGAAGGCGGGCCGCTGGGAAACCGCTTATCTTTTCGGAACAAATACTCCAACTTCGCCTTAGCCCGTTCAATTGCTGGCGTAGCAGCATTGTAAATAACCTGCTCCTCACGCGCACCCATCACTTGATCGGTCCTGCTTCCCGTCCGGAATAGAAGTGCAGCCACCACCAAAGCCACAACCAATAGCAGCATCACAACTGTTGGTAACACAAATCCGGCTCTTGCAGCGGTACGCCGCCTGCGGCCTATGTTGAGCAAGTTACGCACCAACCAACGGCTAAGTTTCCGGCTAGTAGTTCTCGATAGTTGCCAAAATTGTTTGAATATGGTGTAGATGAATTTTTTAATGGCCTTGGTTTGCTTGCGGTTTAACATGGCTGCTTTCCTGAATTGAGAGTGTCTGGCTTCTAGCAGGGTTAAAAATATGAAGTTCGATTTGACTGCTTTGGTTTAATCGGCTAAGTGAATTTCGAGAAGTTCACATAAAATTCATAAACTTTTGGCTTACCTCTGTGGTAGCATCTCAAGATGTGCGTTTCAACCGAAAAAATACCATCCCAGCGGACATAAGCCAAATTTAAAAGTTTTCTGTAATTTTACGGGTACACGGGAGTTACCCTGTATTGGTGAATAAGGCATAAATTTTGTCTTTTGCGGTAAATATGGGTTAGGCATAAGAGCTACTACACCTTGCTTTCCATACATTTCGGTAATCCGTAAAAAAAATTTAAACATCTGGGGTGTACAAGGGTATAGGCTTATGTTACCCAGTAGCTTCAGTAAACCTATCACTCCCAAGAAACAAAAGGCAAAGACAGAGGGCGGTGGGCGGTGGTGTGGTGGAATAGGCAAGACCAACCAGAGTTGTAGGTTGGGTTGAGGAACGAAACCCAACTTGTTAGTCTCAGATGGTTGGGTTTCGCTTCACAAGGACCAAACCTACAAATTGATTAACTTAAAGTAGAGCCTGCTAGTTGTAGGTTGGGTTGAGGAACGAAACCCAACTTGTTAGTCTCAGATAGTTGGGTTTCGCTTCACAAGGACCAAACCTACAAATTGATTAACTTAGAACAGCGCGATCGCCCTTGACAAAATTGCTATAGTATGTTAATAGCATTAGGTGCGTCACTGCTTAAGCCGTAACGCACCATAAGAAAGCTTGGAGCAAGAAATCGATTAAAACTTATTCAGGTTAAGCCCAGCTTCTTTAGCCATAGCTGCCAAACCCTTTTGATCTAAGGTTTTGATTGCCTTTGTGGAAAGGCGTAGCTTCACCCAGCGTTTGCCTTCGGCCCACCAAACTCGCTTCCACTGTAAGTTGACTTCTTGCAGCTTTTTGGTGCGTCTGTGAGAGTGGGAAATAGCGTAGGCGTTATTCGCCTTCTTACCAGTCAGTTGACATACACGGGACATAAGTATCTCCAGGTTTCAGCAATTTTAGGTGCAACCTTCTATTGTAGGGAATTAGTCAGTGGTCAGTGGTCAGTGGTCAGTGGTCAGTGGTCAGTGGTCAGTGGTCAGTGGTCAGTGGTCAGTTGTCAGTTGTCAGTTGTCAGTGGTCAGTGGTCAGTGGTCAGTTGTCAGTTGTCAGTTGTCAGTGGTCAGTTGTCAGTGGTCAGTGGTCAGTTGTCAGTTGTCAGTTGTCAGTTGTGATTTTCTGCCCCACTCTCCCACTCTCCCACTCTCCCACTCTCCCACTCCCCTTTCAATTAGCGGTGCGTTCGGTGAGACGAGTTAGCACTTGGTTCGATCGGGCCACAAAAGCTTTCATCCCCTCAGCATCTAATGCTTTGTGAGCCATCAACGCCAAATCGTAGACGTGATGACAAATCAGGTTGGCTAGTTCACCGCTGGGAGATGTCCCTTCAGCTTGGAGGATACTGCCCTGACTCAGACTAACAAGATTTTGGATCAAGGGGTGAGTGGTGTTCACCACCAAAGTATGTTCTTCTGGGAATTGAACGGCTTGCTGCTGCAACAAAGCGGTCATCTCTCGCATACGCCGCATAAATTCTGGCAGCAAAACCATTGCTGGTGGCGTTCCTTGAGGGTCGTCTGACTTCAGCGCTTCAGTGCGGATCGTAAGTTTGGGTTTGTTAAGGGATTTCTCGAACAGTTCTTTGATCAGTTCGCTGCGGGTTTTGTTGGTTTTGGGGTCAACGATTTCGGCAGCTTTGTCTTGTTCGACCAGGTTTTGATCTAGTTCGGAGTCCACGCGAGAGAACTGGACATCTTTATATTCCCGCTCTAGAAAAGAGATGAAATGGGAGTCGATGAAGGAGTCCATAAACAGGACTTCTAGACCCTGCCTTTTGTGTAGTTCTACGTAGGTAGCTTGTGCCACTTCATCGGTGGAGTAGAAAACTCGGTTTTCGTGACGCTTTTGGTTGCGTTCCAGGTATTCCTTCAGAGTGGTATATTCCGATTTTGGATTTTGGATTTTGGATTTTGGATTTTCTTGTTCATCAGCGGATGGAGTCACATTTTGCCAAGCATCCCCCTCTTGAGTTTGCACTTGTACCTTAGCTTGTGGCTCCTCTGCTCCCTTGCTTTCCTGCTCTCCTGCTTGGAAAGTGGTGCGATAAATGATGATGTCTTCGAGTTGCTTTTTGAACTTCTCGTCGTTCATTGAGCCGAATTTGACGAAGGTGCCGAGGTCTTGCCAGCAGCGGATATATTCGGAACGGTTATCGCGATATAGTTCGTTGAGGCGATCGCCCACCTTCTTGGCAACGAAGTCTGCTATTTTGCGGACGGTGCGATCCATCTGGAGGGCGCTGCGAGAGACGTTCAGGGGAATATCTGGACTATCGATCACACCACGCATCGGTAAAAGAAATTTGGGAATAATTTCTTCGCAGTGGTCGCTGACAAACACCTGATTGCAGAACAGCTTGATGTTACCCTGGGTTACGTCTACTTCCGGTTTTAGCTTGGGAAAATAGAGAATCCCGTTGAGGAGGAAGGGATAGTCGGTGTTTAAGTGTACCCACAGCAGCGGTTCTTCCTGGAAGGGATACAGGTAGCGGTAGAACTCTAAATAATCCTCTTTGTTGAGGTTCCTGGGAGATTCTCGCCACAGTGCCTTTTGCTTATTTATCTGTTCGCCGTCCAGTTCGATCGGCACTGGCATAAAATCGCAGTAGGTCTTCACCAGCTGCCGGATGCGGGAAGGTTCCAGATATTCTAGTTCTTCTTCCTGTAGGGTGAGGGTGATAGTGGTGCCGCGATCGGTGCGCGATGAGTCTTCCAACACAAAGGTTGGCGAACCGTCGCACGACCAGTGAACTGCCTGCGACCCTTCTTTGTAAGACAGGGTATCGATTTCGACTTTCTGGGCCACCATAAAGGAGGAGTAGAAGCCCAAGCCGAAGTGACCTATAATGGGTTGGTCGCCATCGCTTTTATATTTCTGGATAAATTCTTCAGCACTGGAGAAGGCGACTTGGTTGATGTATTTCTTCACCTCCTCTGCCGTCATGCCGATACCGTTATCGCTGATGGAGAGTGTCTTGTTATCCTTGTCGATCGAAATGTTAATTTCAGGGCCATCGAGGCCGCCGCTAAATTCCCCTGCGTGGGACACCATTTTGAGTTTTTGGATGGCATCCACAGCGTTGGAAACCAGTTCTCGCAAGAATATCTCGTGGTCGGAGTAGAGCGACTTTTTGATGATGGGGAAAATATTCTCGGTATGAATACTTATGGTGCCTTGTTCCAGCATGGTCATAGTTTGAGTTCAGGTTGTTTATACTATATCCAGAATAGATTTTTGCGCGATCGCCGTCGATTTTGAGTCGGGTATTGCCCCCAGACGCGATTCGGATTTCCCTACTTTCTAAAGCCAGGGCGTCTGAATCTTATGTAACTTAATTTAACATTTCTCCCGTGCTATTTAACTCATACGCTTTCATTTTCGGTTTTTTGCCGATTACCCTGCTCGTTTTCTTTGGGTTAACAAAATTGCGTTTAATCAGAGCATCTGCGGTCTGGTTATTCATTGCTTCACTCGCTTTTTATGGCTACTGGAACGTGGCTTATGTGCCTCTGCTGCTGATCTCGATGGTGTTTAACTATCAAATGGGCAGGCAGCTTTACTTGAAAAAGGGAAACAGCAAAAAAGCTCGCATATTGATTTGGGTTGGTGTAGGTTTAAATTTGCTATTTTTGGGTTATTACAAATACGCCAACTTTTTTATAACTTCCCTCAACCATCTGTTTAACGCTCAGTTACTCGCACCGAATGTCACACTGCCATTAGCAATTTCGTTTTTCACATTTACGCAAAGTGCTTACTTAGTAGACGCTTATCGCCAGGAGACTAAAAACTATAATTTTCTCACCTACGGTTTGTTTGTTTTGTTCTTTCCCCATCTAATTGCTGGGCCAATTGTACGCCACAACGATCTTGTGCCGCAGTTTGAGCAATTACGTAATTTTGTTTTTTCCCATAAGAACATGGCGATGGGATTAACCCTGTTTACGCTGGGTTTGGCGAAAAAAGTGCTAATAGCAGACAACCTATCGCAGTGGGTAGCGCCGATATTTGCTCATGCTAACGATTGTACCTTTATTGAAGCATGGGTGGGGGCTCTGAGTTATACCTTTCAACTATATTTTGATTTTTCTGGCTATTCAGATATGGCGATCGGCTTAGGATGGATGATGAATATCGATCTGCCTATAAATTTCGATTCGCCCTATAAAGCTACTTCCATCATTGATTTCTGGCGACGGTGGCACATCACCCTGTCTAATTTTCTGCGCGATTATCTATATATTCCCCTGGGTGGCAGTCGGCGTGGGGAATTTCGTCGGTATACCAATTTAATGATTACCATGCTGCTAGGCGGACTGTGGCACGGTGCAGGCTGGACTTTCGTAGTGTGGGGGGGATGGCACGGACTGTTGCTATCGATCAACCACGGTTGGCGAAAATTGGGTATCCCGTTGCCAAAAATTCTGGGGTGGACAATCACGTTTGCTGCTGTTGTGTTCGGTTGGGTGTTGTTTCGGGCGCAAAGTATCCACGATGGTATAGAAATGGTGCAGGCGATGCTGGGTATCAAACGGTTTATGTTGCCGATTGGTTATAAAAGCTTGTTCGGTTGGTTAACGCCCTTTGGGGTACAGTTTAAGGGGTGGCAAGAATTTCCTTACTTACCGCCGCTGGGCGGACAAAAAAGTTTATTGGTACTGGGTGGACTGATACTAGGGGTGATTCTGTTGCCGAATACCCAGGACATTATGAAGTGGATAAAACCAACAGTATTCTGGGCGGTATTGGTGGGTAGCTTAGCCGTTTTTTGTTTGGTTTCTCTGAATCGAGTTTCTGAATTTCTTTATTTCCAGTTTTAATAAAAAAATGAAGTCTTACCGTCGATACAGTTTGATTCTACTGGCAGTTATCTTAGTTGAGTCTTTGTTATTTGCATTATTTAATCTAGTTGTCGATCCCTACGGAGTAATGAATAGTCCAATCATTTCTAAAGTAAATAGATTAAAGCCAGAAATTAACGATCATGTGATGCTCTATAAAGCGATCGCTGTTACCCGAATCAAACCAAAAGTCATTTTTCTGGGTTCATCCAGAACTGAGTTTGGATTAGATCCAAAGCATCCCGTCTTCGCCAATTCCCCATCTACTTACAATTTGGCATTGACCGGAGCAAATATGTATCCAGCAATGCGCTATTTACAACACGCGATCGCCAATCAGCCCAAATTACAACAAGTTGTCATAGGCATTGATTTGTTTATGTTCAGCAACTTGAGTGAAATACCCTCAGATTTTTCAGAAGCTAGACTAGGCAGAGAAACAATTGTTCCCCAAGATGCCCTAAATGTTTTATTTTCTCTTGATGCTTTTCAAGCGAGTAGAGATACAATAAATATCAATAAAAAGGATTCAAAATCTATCGGTTATTTTTACCCAGACGGCAGGCGGGATGAGCGATACTACGTTAAGCACGTTTATGAAAATAAACCTACATTACTAATTTTTAAAGAAGTTATAAATAAAATTCATTTTCGCGCCCCCGAAGAAGATAAAAACTACCAAGTGTCTAACTCACTATTAAGCAACTTTCAAACTATAGTTACTCTATGCAAACAACGAAATATAGATCTGAAAGTTCTTATTTCACCTTCCCATGTTACGGAATGGGAGGCGCTACGGGCGGGGGGGATTTGGCCGATTTTGGAACAATGGAAACGAGAACTTGTCAAAATTGCACCTGTATGGGATTTCTCTGGTTACAACAGCATCACCACAGAAGCGATTGGCAACGATATGAAAAATTACATAGATAATTCTCACTACCGCAAAGAAGTGGGAGATTTGGTACTCAACCGAATTTTACACTATAACGAAGAAAGCGTTCCCGCAGATTTCGGCGTGCTGCTTACACCAGAAAACATTGAATCCCACTTAGATAATATTCGTAGCGATCGCGAAATATGGGCTAAAAATAACCCGGTGGTGGTGGAATTTGTGCTGAATTTAAAACCATCATCCAAGTAGGGTGTGACTAACTCACCCTACTAATATGAGTTAAACCTTTTTTTTGTGGACTTCCAGGAATTTATCCCAAGTTCCCGCATACTTGCCTGGAGTAAAGGGAAAAGGCTTATCTGTCGTTCTACCTGTCAGTTTGGTTAATAAATCCCAATTAGGTTCTGCTACAACATTCCACTCATGGAGCTTGACCCCAATATTTTTAGCCATAGTAACACAGGCTTCGGTGTGTTTGTAGTAAGAATCTTCAAAGCAACTGCGATCGAATGTCAACCCGCCATAAAGATACTGCCTCACACTAAGCTCAAAATCATTTAAGCTATCAATGGGGCGTGTTTCATACCACAGTTGGCAATCATCAAGCCAACTTGGCAAATCTCTGACGGTCAAAATAAAAATTCCGTTTCGAGGCAATAAACCCTGCCTGAACCACATTCCAACCGGGGTATCTGTAGCTACGTCATACCTCCACACATTTTCAACAGATGTAGGATAATGTATCCAGCGGTAGCCAAGTAAGCTCATAGCTCTACCCGCCGTTTGGTTGCCAGTAACGGCCAGTCCTACATAATAATACTTTGCTGGGGGCAAATTAATAATTAACTTTTTTACAGCAGTTTTGATGTTCATTTTTGACTATCCAAAAACAAAGTAATTACAGAATTTCAAGCTTTTTATTAGTACAGTTTAAAGGTATCGGGAGTATCGCCTTCGCCCCAGTTGAGTAGGGGTTTTAAAACAGTGCTTTTGCGCTGGTTGTAGACGCTGACGTACCAGGTGCAGCGCTTGCAAACATCAGGAAAATCACCGCGATCGTGACTTTGAATAATCTCCTCAATAGCTTTGCCTTCCCAAACTTCCGAAAGGTTTGATTCCTTAAGATCTCCTACAATTAATTCCGCCTCCACATCGCGACAGGCGCAGGCGTTTACTTTGCCATTCACCAGCACAACTGGCTTCATATAAAGCATCTCACAAGCACCGCGCTTGTGGGGCATTAAACGCGGTGCCAGTCCAACCGCCTGCAAATCCTCAGCCTTTATCTTTCCCGCCCAAGAATCATAGGAATCAAGGTGTTCGATATTAAGAAGTCCCTCACGCTCCCAAACGCGAAACTTCTTCCAAACCTCTCCCCCACATTTTGACAGCGGACAACGCAGTGCTATTGTGAAACGAATCGGGGAACCAGTGGCGCGTTTCGCTTCAACGAACGCCTCAACATTGCGGCTGACGATATCAAAGCGATCGACACCCATAATAGCTTTGTAAGTTTCCCGGTCAAACCCGCCCCAAGAGACGTGAATCTTTAGCTTATCGCCGTAGACAAGAAGCTTTTCGCTCACTTGCGGCTTCATCAAAATTGCGTTGGTATAAAAGTAAAACCCTTCTATTTCTTGGCGTTTGTAAAGATCGTCTAACCTTGCGAAGAGATGAGGGTCAACAAATGGATCTCCTACAATTGGGGTCATGGACACATATTTCCCGCCCATCGCGACATACTCATCAATAATTCGGCGAAAGTCCTCCAAAGGCATGACCTCTTTTGGCCTTTCCATCTGGGGATAGGCGCAGAAAGTACATCTGGCATTGCAAGTATTTGTACCTTCAATGTGTAGTCCTCGTGGGAGTCCGCGCAACTTCTCCAACTGCTTCTGCAATGCCTGCCGTCGAAAGCGAAAGTTGTACTCAGTCGAGATAACGTCAAGCCAAAGATCCAAGCGACTTTGCCAAGCCTGGAGAATTAATTTGACTTGGCTTTTCAGGCGTTGGGGGACGACAGACTTGAGGTTGCTGAGCATAAAACTTACCTATAGCATCAGGACAAGGGGATGCAACCGAGCGATTTACGTTTATTATAATTGGTACGTCTAGTTCTGCCATTGTATTGCTATCTTCAATTTTCTTTGGTCTGCGTTTAATATACCAAGACTCATTAACACAAATTATATGCCGTTAGTATCCGTAATAATACCTATTTTTAATGGAAATAAAACAATTAGAGATACCATTGAATCTGTTATAAATCAAACCTTTACAGACTGGGAATTGATAGTAATCAATGATGGTTCGCAAGACGCAACATTAGATATCGTTTCAAGTATTAAAGAGACTCGTTTAAAGGTATTTTCTTACCCTAACGCTGGCGCTCCTGCGAGTCGTAACAGAGGCTTTTCTCATGCTGTAGGTGAATTTATTGCCTTTTTAGATGCGGACGATCGCTGGACACCGGACAAGCTAGAGGCTCAGTTGAAAGCTCTGCAAGAAAATCCCGACGCTGCCGTCGCATACAGTTGGAGCGATTTTGTGGATGAATCAGGTGAATTTTTACGGCTGGGTAGCCACAGCACTGTAACTGGCAATGTTTATGAAAAGCTTTTATTAATTGATTTTTTGGACAATGGTTCTAACCCTTTGATTGGTCGGCAAGCTTTTATGGAAGTTGGGGGTTTTGATGAATCACTCCCTGCTGGACAAGATTGGGATCTGTATTTGCGCTTAGCTGCACGGTATAATTTTGTAGTTGTGCCATTGCCACAAATCTTATATAGAGTGTCTGCAAATTCAATATCTTCTAATGCTATGCAGCTAGAATCAGGTTGCTTAAAAGCGATCGAACGTGCTTTTAGTGAAGCTCCTGAATCATTGCAGCATCTGAAGCGGTATAGCCTAGCTAACCTTTATAAGTACCTTACTTACAAGATACTCGCCGCACCTCCAGAACGGCACAAAGGGTTAGCAGCGGCACGATTTCTATGGCAGGCGATGGTTTGCGATCGCGATCGCCTGCCAGAGCAACGTATCCTTTTGAGGATATTATTAAAAATTGCTTTAGTCGCTCTCCTACCACCTCAACAAGCTCAGGCATTGATAAATAAATCCAATACCCTGCCAAAAATCCAGAATGTCTTACTTAGCTATATGCGAGTATAATTTTCCTAAAGTAAAGCGACTGCCATATATAACCGAGGTGATATGCCACTCATTTCTGTGATTATTCCGGTTTACAACGGTGAAGCGACCATTAAAGAGACGATCGCATCGGTTTTAAACCAAACTTTTAAAGACTTTGAATTAATAGTGATCGATGACGGTTCCACAGACTCAACACTAGATGTACTTTCCAGCATCCAAGATCCGCGACTTAAGGTGTTTTCTTACCCCAATGGCAATCAAGCCGTGAGTCGTAACCGAGGTTTATCTCGCGCTACTGGCGAATATATTTCCTTTATTGATGCAGACGATCTCTGGACGCCAGATAAGCTAGAAGCTCAATTAAAAGCACTGCAAGAAAATCCCCAAGCAGGTGTGGCTTATAGTTGGACTGACTTGATTGATGAAGCAGGTAATTTTATCCGTGGAGGTGCAAAAATATATTGGAAAGGTGAATCTCATGCGAGAATGTTGTTGAATGATTTTGTGGAAAGCGGTTCTAATCCTTTGATTCGCGCTGAAGCTTTCAAGGAAGTTGGTAAATTTGATGAGTCGCTTCCCCCTGCTGAAGATTGGGATATGTGGATTCGTCTGGCGGCTCGTTATCATTATATAGTTGTGCCATCAGTACAAGTTTTATATCGAATCCGTGCTAATTCTAGCTCTACTAATGTTCTTAGAATGGAACAAGTAAGCTTGCGAATTATTGAACGCCGTTATGCAGAAGCTCCTGAGTCGATCCAACACTTAAAGCGGTATAGTCTTGCGAACCGCTACAAATATCTAGTATTCAAAGCTCTAGAAGAACCTCCGGTACGACAAAGAGGTTTAACAGCAATTAAATTTCTTTGTCACGCTGTTAGATACGATGCTGTTTTGCTGCGGAGGCGAATCATCTGGAAAGTATTGTTGAGAATTGCGCTCATAGTTATTCTGCCGTCTCAATTAGCTCAGGTAGCGCTAAATAAATTTAAAAACCTTACCGAGATTTTAACTTTGGTTATCCTAATTCGAGTCGATCTCGTTTCTACTCAAACCTAAGCGACTCATATTAATTGTGTTAATATTTGCTTAAATGTTTGACCTGCAATAAACCAATTTAAGCGGGACTGATACTCGTTAAATGAGGATATAGCTAGCCGCTTGTATTCGCTATAATTAGTCATCAAAGAAGCAATATAAATAGCATATTCTGAGATGTTGGCATATAGGGAAAACGTTTTGCCGTTTAAATTATCTTTGATGACTGTTGGTATACCACCGATATTTGTTGCCAAGCAGGGAACTCCAAAAGAATTGGCCTCGCAAAATACATGACCGTAAGTTTCCGCTTGCGAAGGCAAAATTAAAAAATGAGATTTTGCTAATAATTTATTAATCGTTTCTGTACCTTCTTTAGTATATTTGTCGATAAATCCTAAAAATTTTACGTAGTTAGGGATAATTTCGTTAGGTATAGGAGGTTCGCACCCAATAACTGTCAATTCAGTAGGCAACCCTATGCTGTTTAGTTCTTTTGCTACTGCAAGTGCAATATCTCCTCCTTTTCTCTGCCATTGAGTACCAAAAAACAGCAACTTACACAGCTTAGAAGGTCTGGATTCTACTATATTTTGTATGTCGTTGATGGTGCGATCGCACTCTAGATTTGCTCCCCAAGGAACTACTTTAACTTTAGAAGGATTAATTCCATAGATATCAATAGCTGTTTGAGCAGCCCATTCGGATGAAAATATCACTAACTTACATCTATCGAATGCCGATTTCTCCAAATCGTAAATATTTCTTTTGGTTTCGCTGCAAAGATTGCTAAGATAAGAATATGAATCAATTAAAGCCGCTATGGTTGAGTCTGTCCACAAGACGATCGGTTGTTTGCATTCAAGATAAGAAATTGGCACCGCATTTTCTGGACAAAGCACTATATCTGTGTTTAGATTAGACAACAGTTGGGAAATTTGATCGGCATAATCTTTCAGCACTAATGGTTCTGCCCAGCGGTAGTAATCTTTTTTTAGTAAAGATCGATAAAAACTCCACTTCGCTCTAGTTATTAGCGCATAGTTCTTTTTGAAAGAGTTGATGTAGTCAAGTGAAATAGATTGATTTTGTAAATTTTCCGCGATGTAATAACCAGCCCCGCAAAGTCCTACTTGATGTTTAGGCCAAGTAGAACTGTTCAAAACATTATAAGTTGTTACATAAGCAAGTTTCACAAGTTATATCAACTCCCTCAATAGTTTTTTAACCGTTTGACCTGCAACAGACCAATTTAATCGTGTTTGATACTCATTAAATGATGATATAGCTAGCTTTTGATAGTCTGTATAATTATTCATCAAACAAGCAATGTAATTGCAGTAATCCGAAATATTAGCATCAATTGGAAAAGCCTTGCCATTCAAACCATCTTTAATAATACTGGGTATCCCACCGACATCTGTTGCTAAACAAGGAACTCCAAAAGAATTAGCCTCACAAAAAACGTGCCCGTAGCATTCTGCTCGTGAAGGTAAAATGAAAAAATGCGATTCTGCTAATAATTTATTTAGTTTTTCCTCACCTTCTTTCTTAGATTTATCGATAAAACCCAGAGATTTGACAAAGCTAGGTATTGGTTCACTCGTGACAGGTTGGCAACCCACTATAGTTAACTCCGTGTTTATCCCTGACCTATTTAATTCTTTGGCTACCTCAAGCGCTAGATTACCACCTTTCCTGAACCAATCAACGCCAATAAATAATAATTTACATAGGTTTTCAGGTCTGGCTTTGACTAAAATATTGATATCGTCGATAGTTCTCTCGCATTCAATATTGGCTCCAAAAGGAACTATTTTTATTTTATAGGGATCGATTTGGTATTTTTCAATCGCTGTTTTGGCAGTCCATTCAGATGAAAATATAAGCAAAGAACATTTATCTAAAGCGAGCTTGTCCATAGTAGTTAAGTGCTGCTTAGTTTCTCGACAGAGATTGCTAAAATCAGCATAATAATCTATTAAGCCTGCGTAAAGTGTATCTACCCATAAAACAATGGGATGTTTACAATTTAGGTATGCCAGAAAATTAATGTCTGGAGAAAATACAATATCTGACTTAAAATAAGATACGTTATTCTCAATTTGGTTGGCGTAATCTTTGTTGAAAATAGGATCGGCCCAAGCATGGTAAGTTTGCTTTAAAACCTGAGAATATAGACGTAATTTAAACTTTGGTAATGGCGCATTCTTTTTTGCTAAAGGCACTATGTACTGAATATTTGTCAACTTATCTTCAAGAGACTTAGCTATATAATAGCACCTTCCCCAGTGACCTAATTGGCTTTTTCGCCAGGTAGATTTATCTACTGTTTTTACATCAAATTCTGTAAGATAAGCTATATTCATAATTTTTGATAAATCTTAAGATAAGGACTATATAATTGGCCTATTTTTAACTGAAATTCACAAGCTTTGTCAATATCGCTTTGAATTACATTTTTATATCGCAGATAATAAATCAAAACTTTGATGCTATCCCGAAACGTATAGAACGGTATCAATAATGGTACTAGCGATCGCAGCCATCGATAAAACCGAGCCACGCGGGTAAGATGATTGGAAAGGCCATAGCCACGAGCGAGCTTGAGCAGATATGATTTTTCTAGCCGATGTGGAGGGATGTGATGCCAGACTTCCATTTTGGGATTGTGCCAGAGTTCCCATTTGCTATTTTGAATATAGAACATTACTTCTGCATCTTCACCGGCAGCCATTGTTTTCTCGTCTCTACCCTTAATTAATAGCTTTTCCGGTGGCGGAACGCATTCTTGCCACGCCTGTTTGCGGATTACCGATCCGGGTGCGGCAGGAATGCGGCGAGGTTTCGCTGAACGTTCATAGCAAAAAGCAACGGAACCACGGTTGTAAATAGTTAGATATCCCTTAATTTGGTCAAAATAAGGGGGTGCAGGTTCATCCAATTTGGCATGAATAATGCCGCCATAGGCTCCCACTTTATTGTGTTCTCTACCAAAGCGGTATGCTTCGGCTATCCAGTTTTCCGCCGGTAGGTTATCATCATCCAAAAATCCGATTAAATCGCTGCTTCCTGCTTCCTGCACCGCCCGACTGCGAGCATAGGATTGGCCTTGTCTGGGTTCAAATATATATCTCAACTGGCTATCTTGACGCCATTCTTTTTCATAGTGAAAAACCATCGCCCCTGTGTTGTCATTGCTGTTATTATCAACCACTAGCACTTCCCACTCAATACCCTCTGTGCCAACTTGCTTTTGCAGTTGGTCTAAAACTTCGGGTACACGCTCAGCACCGTTATATGTGCAAATAGCTACGGTAAAGTCCACGGCTGGATATATCGATTATATTGACTTTAGGTTAGCACAGGTTTGTTGATCAATATAACATTAATTATCTATCTTTGTAAAGATATTCTCCAGATGTAGCAAGGACTGATTAGGCTGGCAATGTAAAGCTCCATCTGACAAGCGGTTACTATATCGTTACGAATTGCTGTTTTATATTTGGCTAAGTGGAAGATAATTTTGCGGATATCATTGAGCATATAAGCTAAAAAAGCGAGAGGTCGTTGCCATGTTTTGACGCTGAGCATCCGCGTGTGATAACGGGAGAGTCCAGTTTGGCGGCATATTTTAATTAGATAGTCTTTTTCTAAGCGCTGGCGGGGAATGCGATGGTAAATGACCATTTTGGGGTTATACCAAATTTTCCATCCTGCTCTTTGAATATATAATAATGCTTCTAGGTCTTCTCCTCTTTGCGCGATCGCATCCTCACCTTTTGGCCCAAGCATAAGTTTTTTGGGAACATTTTCCAGCCATACTTGCCTGCGGACAACTAATCCGGCTCCTGGTGGCAGCACTTTTTTGTGAGGTTCGTAGAGATGAGCATCATCACCTCTATCTGTCAATCCCAATAAAGAAGCAATTTTATCAAAATTTTCTGGGGGATTTACTTCAAATTCAGCATAAATCCGACTGCCGTAGGCACCGACATCTTGGTGTGTTTGCCCAAAAGCATAAGCTTCTGCCACCCACTCAGGTGTAGGCAAATTATCGTCGTCGATAAAGCCGATAAATTTCCCTCTTCCTTCTTCAACAGCACATTGTCTGGCAAAACAAAGTCCTTGTTGAGGTTGAAAACAATATTTTAAAGAATAGGCTACAGGCCAGTTTTTTTGATACTCTTCAACAACTTTTTTGGTGTTGTCGGTGCTGTTATTATCAACGACAATTACTTCCCAAGATAAGGTTTCTGTGTTGATTTGCGATCGCAGTCGTTCCAGAACATCTGGTAAACGGCTTTCCCCATTGTAGGTTGGTATGGCAACGGTGAAGTCTAGCATTGGGAGACTGGGGAGAGGGGGAATTTGAGATTTCAAATTTGAGATTTCAAATCTCAAATTTGAAATGCTTTAATATTAGGTTTCCAGTGCTTGAACTGCTGGCGAGAGAGTAAGAGGCTGTTTTTTGGTGAATATGAGCTTATTATCGACACAATCGATCGCGATCGTGTCACCGGGAACAAAGGCGTTCTCCAACAGCATGGTAGCGATCGGATTTTCCAGTTCTCGCTGAATCGCTCGTTTGATCGGGCGAGCGCCGTAAACTGGATCGTAGCCTGCTTCGGCCAAATGCTCTTGGGCTATAGGTTTAAGCTCAATGCTAATTTTTTGGTCGGCGAGTAACTTCTGGATTCGCAGCATTTGAATTCCGACAATTTGGCCCAATTCGCTGCGACTTAAGGTGTGGAACAGGATGATATCATCAACCCGGTTGAGAAATTCCGGGCGGAAGTGTTTTCTGAGGGCTTCCATCACCTGTTTACGCATTTGTTCGTATTGGGAATCATCGTGGGCGAATTCGAGAATGCGATCGCTTCCTATATTACTCGTCATCACAATTACAGTATTGCGAAAATCCACCGTTCTGCCCTGGGAATCGGTAATCCTCCCATCATCCAAGACTTGCAGCAAAATGTTGAACACATCTGGGTGGGCTTTTTCCACTTCATCCAACAATACCACCGAGTAGGGACGCCTGCGAATTGCCTCGGAAAGTTGCCCCCCTTCCTCATAACCGACGTATCCGGGAGGCGCACCCACCAGTCGGGACACGGAATGTTTTTCCATGTACTCGGACATATCAATCCGCACTAGGGCGTCATCCGAATCAAATAAAAATTGAGCTAAAGCGCGGGCTAACTCGGTTTTTCCGACTCCTGTAGGCCCCATAAACAGAAATGAACCGATCGGGCGTCCGGGGTCTTTCATTCCCGCTCTGGCGCGACGAATGGCCGCCGAGACGGCTGAGACGGCTTCCTGTTGACCGATTACTTTTTTATGCAGTTGGGCTTCTAATTGCAATAATTTCTGCCGTTCCGATTCCAGTAAGCGATTAACTGGAATTCCTGTCCATTTACCGACAATTTCGGCAATATCGGCTTCCGTGACTTGTTCGCGTAACAGGGTAGAACCTTGGGATTGCAGCTTCAAAAGTTCGGCTTCCTTGACTTCGCGATCGCGCTGCAAACCTTCCAGCTTGCCATACTTCAACTGCGCCGCCTTATTGAGATCGTAAGCTCTTTCTGCTTGTTCAATTTGCACCCGCAGATGATCTTCTTCCTCCTTCAAGGTATTGATTGCTTCCAGGAGTTGCTTTTCACCTTGCCATTGGGAAGAAAGTCGTTCTTGTTCTTCCTTCCCAGTGGCAATTTCATCTTCTATTCCCCGCAAACGTTCTCGCGACGCTTTGTTTTCTTCCTTTTCCAGGGACAATTTCTCCATTTCCAGCTGCATCAACCGTCGATCGATCGCTTCTAACTCTTCCGGTTTCGAGGTGATCTCCATTTTCAACTTAGCAGCTGCCTCATCTACCAGGTCGATCGCTTTATCTGGCAAAAACCGATCGGAGATGTAGCGATGGGAAAGTGTCGCCGCCGCAACTAGCGCCGAGTCGGTGATTTTAACGCCGTGGTGAACTTCGTAACGTTCCTTGAGTCCCCGCAGAATCGAAATCGTATCCTCAACCGAGGGTTGATTCACATAAACTTGTTGAAACCGACGTTCCAGCGCGGCATCTTTTTCAATGTGCTTGCGGTACTCATCCAGAGTGCTTGCGCCAATGCAGCGCAATTCCCCCCGCGCCAACATCGGTTTGAGCAAGTTGCCAGCATCCATCGCCCCTTGGCTGTTAGCACCAGCACCGACGACGGTATGCAGTTCGTCGATAAACAAGACAATTTGCCCTTGGGAGTTGGTGACTTCTTTGAGTACAGCTCTGAGGCGGTCTTCAAATTCTCCCCGATATTTGGCACCTGCAATCATACTGCCCATATCTAGGGAAATTAGCCTGCGGTTTTTCAGGGATTCCGGTACGTCGCCGTTGACGATACGCTGGGCTAAGGCTTCTGCGATCGCAGTTTTCCCCACTCCCGGTTCCCCTATCAGTACCGGATTGTTTTTCATGCGGCGCGATAACACCTGGATCACGCGGCGAATTTCATCATCCCGCCCGATTACGGGGTCAAGTTTACCAGCTTTTGCTTGTTCGGTGAGGTCGCGTCCGTACTTTTCCAGGGCGTCGTAACGATTCTCTGGGTTTTGATCGCTAACTTTTTGACTGCCGCGAACAAGTTTAACCGTTGCTTCCAGCTTTTTGGCGTCTGCATCAAAACTTTTGAGCAACCGACGCCCCAACCTTTCGTCTTCGGCAAAGCCCAGCAATAAATGTTCGACGGAAATAAACCCATCTTGCCAAGTTACCCTGGCTGACTCAGAGCGATCGAGCATTACGTCTAAGCTTTTGCCCAAGTAGATATCATCATTCTTGGCAACTACTCTAGTTTGTGCTTTTGCATAAGATTCCAGTTGGGACACTAAGCGGGCGGAGTCAACGCCAGCACGGTTAAGTATTCGGTGCGCCAGTCCATCTTGTTCCAGAAGCGCGATCGCTAAATGTTCTACCTCCAGATACTGATGTTGATAGCGACGCGCCACCTCTTGGGATTTGACGATCGCTTCCCAGGCTTTCTCGGTAAATTTAGTAGCATCAGTAGGCTGCACAATAATTCCTCTTTGTCAAAGGGTTTCTTAGTTCTGACCCCTCATGACCATAATACTTAAAGCGAGTGGGGGAGTGGGGGAGCCCACTCCACTACTCTACAACAACTCGCCACTCATGAAGTTGGTACTTGACGCAGCCATTTTGCACTAGGGGGTCTTGGGCAACGATCGCTTGCGCCTCATCCATCGAAGCTGCCTGAAAAAGCAACATTCCTCCTCCCAGTTCACCCCAGTAGCCGCTACGCGCCTGATGTCCTTTGGCAATCAAGTCGCGCACGTAGGCTTTATGGGCCGATACGTATTTGTCAAATGTAGATTTATCGACAATTCCTTCTTCAATCTTGACAAACCAAGCCATTGCAATTAATCCTTTTTGTGCTAATCTTCGCTTTGGAGGATTTTAAAACTATTAGCAGCACATCTCAGTTGTAATTATACTATTGTGGACAAATCAAAAAAACGATTTTTCATCGCTCTCTTGCCGCCGCAGGAAATGCAGGATCGCGCTAATGAGATCAAGCAATACTTTGCCGATCGCTATAACAGTCGCCACGCCCAGAAATCTCCCCCGCATATTACCCTACAACCGCCTTTTGAGTGGGCGATCGATTCAGTTAAGGTTTTGGTAGAATCCCTGATCGGTTTTGCCGGTACGCGACAAGGGATACCAATTACACTATCGGGATTTGACGCTTTTTACCCTAGAGTCATTTATATTAATGTTCTCAAGACGCCAGAACTCTTAACTTTACAAGCAGACTTGATGAACTATATGGAGACATCCTTGGGTATTGTAGATCCTGTTTCTAAAAGTCGCCCTTTCGCTCCTCACATGACTGTTGCCTTTAAAGACTTGACACGGCCAAATTTTCAGGCTGCATGGCCGGAATTTAGGGGCCGATCGTTGCAATTTGAGTTCTCTGCTGACGCCCTCACACTGCTAATTCACGACGGCAATCAGTGGAATATTTACTCAGAGTTTAAACTTGAAATCTAAAATCTGAAATTTTCGTAAAACAGTGCCCTACCTTCTAGCTGGACAATCTTTGGCGACTATCATTAGTATCATGGGAATCGCATCTCCCCCTACGGTACTTGCTAGTTATACAATTTTGCTATATTCGAGCCAGGAAATTGTCTCGTCTGCGACCGCGCTTACCAGCACGTCCACAAGCCTGCTTAGTTCTTTTTCATGTGATATTAAAGCAAATTTGTACCGAAACAAAAATGCTTTTTCTTTGCGTTCTGCTGCGATCAAAATTTCTCGATCGCAAATTCTTGGTACAATTGCTTCCCACAGCGGTCTTTCTTCGCCAACGATTACAGTTTGCGACCTTTCTGGAAAATGTTTGAGCTATCAAGGCGATCGGCCCCCAAAAAGTGCCGCCAGTTTAATTAAAGTTCCCATTGCGGTCGTTCTTTTGCACAAAATTGCCACAGAAAACATTAGCTTGGATAAAACTATTTATGTTGACCGCAGCAACTTCACTGAAGAGGATTATTCCCTAATAAAAGTGGGAAAATCTTACTCTTTTAGATATTTACTGACCGAAATGATTGCTAATAGCAGTAATATTGCCACAAATCAAATAATTGATTACTTGGGTTGGAATTATATTAATCAAGTATTAAACAGTCTCGGCTATCGCACAACTCGCGTTGCTTACAAGCTAACAGGAGAATTTACGCCACCAACTAGAAATCGTGGCTTTGCATCTAACCTAATTACAAGTAACGAACTTTCAGCGATGATGGTGCAAATTTACAATTGCGAACATCCAGAATATAAGGTACTTATTGATATCTTCAATCAGCAGATCGATCGCTTGTTGGGATTTGAAGCATTAAAAACATCTGCGGGGCGATGGTTAGGTGAGAAAACCGGAGAAAATACTAAAGTTAGAGGGGCTACATTAGCAGCAGAAATTAACGGTAAAACTTACATTATTACTGTCACTGAAGATCATGGTAAAAGCAGTCCCCAAATTCGCGACTGTATTGCCAAAATTGTGGACTATATTGATAAGAATGGGGGTATTTAGAACCACACCCCCAAACCCCCTCCCCGCAACGGAGAGGGGGCTAAGAGTATTTAGTAACCCAAGTTGCTAGTTATCTAGTTGAGGCTAATATTAGGTACGTTGTTGCGCTTTAGCGCTAAAAGAGCGCTAAAGCGCAACAACGTACCTAACTAGCAATGTGAGTTAGTAGCTTCCAAACAAAAAATATCCAACAACTTATTGTGGGATGGGCGTCTCGTCCGTCAAAGAGGAGGCTAATGACCTACAACTACCCACTACCAACTTTGCTAGCTAAATCTTCGGTTTTTGGATAATTGTCTCCACAATGCGTCGCTTGACTTTGGGGTCGATACCGATCAAGCGGACATATTCTCCGGTATGCTCATTTAAGCAGGATTCAAGAGCTGCGATCGCATCCGACACCTCACTTGTCTGGATGGGAGAACAACTTTGCCAAGATTGAGTCCGAAAACGACGTTCATCAGCGTGGTTAGAGTCGATAGAGGCATTGCTACCTCTACCTCTCCTTCAGAACCGGACGTGAGACTTTCACCTCATCCGGCTCCTTGATAATTCCACCTTTGTTATAGGTACGATTCAAAACGGGTTCTCGTCATAGTTCTTTTGGAGGGAACCGTCCGAGGCCGTTTTTGTGTCGTGACAATGCTTGTGTAAAAGTTGACGATTTTCTTGGATGTCTTTACCACCCAGAGATTTAGGGATTTTATGGTCAACTTCTACAATGTCCGTACTCGTAAAGTACAAACCGCAGTGGGGACAAATACCCTTTTGTTTCTTGATAAGTGATGACACCCTTGCAGGCGTGCCTGGGTACTCTCCACGTCGCTTACTCCAGTAAATCCAGTCACCGTTATAAGGACTATCTTGGCCCTTAACTTTGACGTGCCTAATGATGGGCGTCTCGGAATGGGACATTAGTTTTAATCCGTCTTCGGTACTGAAACACCAATCTCGGTCATCTACTGTTCTCCAGTATTTGTCCTTATTGATGCTACCTTTTCCCCTCTTTCTTGCCCATGCCCTTAATTTGTCGTAAGTCAGGTTATCTACCTTTGAGAAGGTTTCCTTACTGACTACTGTTGAGTAATAGTTTGACCAGCCCCTGATGATTGGGTTCAGCTTGCTAATTAACGCAGCTTGTGGGGCGGTTTTATGGGTATCTATTACTTCAGCTATCTTGACTAGATGAGTTCTGACTTTTGGCTTAGAAGGGGTGATTATTGTCTTAAAACCTAGCGGTGTTCCATGTGGATTTTTAGCGCATCTGTAGTTGCCTACAGCGTGCTGTTGTATGTGGAACCCTAAAAACTCAAACCCAATATTCCCTTCGTATTCGTTTAAGGTATGGGTTAGCTTTGTCTTACTTGGTTTTAACTCCAATCCTATGTCACACAACCAATCGGCTATTATCTTTTGACAGGCGAGAATTACGTTAATGTCCTCATGTATTATCACGAAGTCATCAGCATATCGGATTAAACTTAGGGCATAGCGATTATCTCGTTTAGTCCCTTTTAACGTTTCTGCGAATTGTTTAACCCGTTCCTCCATACCATGTAAGGCAATATTCGCAAGTAAAGGTGAAATGACACCTCCTTGTGGTGTACCATCATTAGTAGGAAGATAATTACCGTTTTCCAGCACCCCCGCCTTAAGCCAGCTTCGTAACTGTCTTCTTAAGGTGGGGTATGTTTTTACCTTGTCCAAAAGAGCTTTATGGTCTATACGGTCGAAACATTTAGCAATATCAGCGTCTAGCACATACTTGGCTTTTCCTTTGATACTGTCAAATATTGCCCCAATCGCATCGTGACAAGAACGTCCTGGTCTAAAACCATAACTGTTTGGCTCAAATTTTGCCTCCCATTCTGGTTCTAACGTTAGCTTGACTAACGCTTGCAAGGCGCGGTCGTCTATTGTGGGTATTCCTAAAGGCCGCTTTTCCTCTGTTCCGGGTTTAGGTATCATTACCCTACGAGTGGGCTTTGCCTTTCCGGTTAGTTTCAAACGCCTAACTAAGGTTATACGTTGCATTGGGGTTAGCGATTTAATGCCATCCACACCAGCCGTATTTTTACCTTGGTTATCCTGCGTTACCCGACGTACCGCTACACACTTTGCAGACCAAGACCTAATCAAGGTCTTTTGAAGTTTGCGAACTGCTTTAACATCGCCACGCTCACTCGCTTGGAATATTCTCTTTTGCAACTTAAAGGTGATTCTCTCTAGCTTTCGCCAGTTTAAGTCCTTCCATTCCCCCATCTGATTGTTCAGTGTTTTAGACGTATTCATTGCTACTTGTTCTCATTCCTTTGGAATTACCGTGTACCTGTCAGCATATCCCTGTCATTACAACAGGGCATTCGCTTCTGATACAATCCCTCCCTTTTAAGTCATTCACTAGCTGTTTACTGGATATTCGACCTTCCAGAGATTTAAAAGGGTTACTTCGTTCCGATTACACACATTTGAGTCTTTAGCGTGATGCTCTCCACCGGGTTTCTGGGTAATGCTTATAGGTCGAATGGAAAATCGCCTATACCCTATCCTTACCTTTTGGCTTGGTGTTAACCAAGTCTTGACCGTGTTTTCCAACGGGTTTATCCTTGGTTCAGCCGTTACACCATTGGTTGTAACGATGGTTCAAACGCATCTTTGCTTTCGCTACGCATGGACTCTTGCTCGACAGTTACAGGGTTCGGCTCCTAGTAGTCTGCCTTTTAACCCCGCTTTAATCTATTGGTTGCTACCCAATAAATTAGGGGTTACGCTTTCTCCACTGCATCTGTGGGGTAGGTTTTGCACCTACTTGCATAATCAGTTATCACCAGTCTCAACAACTGGGTTAACCGTCCCGTAAGCTTTCCAGCTTACTTTAGGTTAAACGAATCGCACTTCCATACCAATCTTATATCCTTTGGCAAGCAACTGACGTACCTGTTCCTGAGTTTCTGCACTTAGTTTAGAACCATTTTGCTGACCGTTGCTGCTGCTAGCATAATTGACTTTGTAAATTGTCTCAACTTTAGTTGAGTTATTCGCCACTTCCTTTTGGATAGGATTAGCAGGCGCAGGATTTGGCGTTTGTTGATAGTTGTTTAATCGTCCTGCATTGTACTCTTCTACCAACCTTGAATTCTGCACTCGCTGCTGTTCTTGCACCATTAAGTTGCCAAATTCAATTAAGCGAGGCAGTCGGAAATCTGGCTTGAGAAAAGTTGGTTTTTCTTCGGCGCTATTGACGACACGAGAAGAAATTCTCTCAAAACCAATTTCATGGATAAATTGCCGGATTTGCTCATCATAAACTCTCGATCTCACTGCGCCAAAGAAATCTATGGCTTGATCGATAAAGGTATCGACAAACTGCTCAATTTCTCTAGCTGAAAGTTCATCTTTGTCAAATATTCCGGCAACAATGCCAATTTTATCTTCTCGGTTTGGTTCCCAGAAAAACTTCTCCATCCGACCATCGCGAATCAGCGGTGCATATAAGGTGGAAAGGTCATTTCCCGTCACAATCATTGGGACGCGATTTAGCGGCGTTGAGTCATAACTGCCAGGGAGTTGTACGTTTGTTGGGTTATCGGCAATATTCATCAGTGTGGCATTCACTAACTGAGTATTGACAGTGTATTGAGTGCCTCGATCGAAGCGTCCAGCACCTGCATCTAAATCGTTAATCATCAGCGCGGTCATTTTGCCGCGAACCTTAATTAATTCTGCTGCTTCTCGATAGCGGAGACGAAGCAAACGCGCTGGATCTCCAGCATCTGGACTTTCGAGTTCTCCTCCAGAAATGTGAATTGCTTCGATGCCCATTTTCTCAAAAACTAATTCACATTGAAAGGATTTTCCTTCTCCTTTGCGTCCGTGAACTCCCAGAATTAAGGGAACTCTTACGCCGGGAATATCAAGGAAGTTTTTGGTGATGTGAACGGCCAGTTTGTCAAGGAAACGGGGAGAGATGTAATAGCTCATTATTGGGTGTGTGTTTTGCGATCGCTTATCAGCCTATTGTTATAATTTTATGACATCTGCACCAGTCCCGGTTTGTTTCTAAAATGGAAATTTACGAGTTCAACCAAAACACCATTTCTCACCCAGAAATCGACCTACAAGTCAATGAAACCAGCAACTTTCTGGCAGAAAACCAGATCGATCGTCTCGATCGCTGGTTAGCTAGTCAACTAACGGACTTCTCCCGTTCCCGCATCCAAAAGCTGATCGAACAAGGGTCGGTAAAAATTAATGACCAAATTTGCCCCACCAAAAACAAAATTGTTAAAGCTGGGGATCGGATTCAGGTCATCATCCCAGAGGCTGAGATTTCGGAATTACAAGCCGAAAACATCCCTCTGGATATTCTCTACGAAGACGACCACTTGTTAATTCTTAATAAACCGGCTGGATTAGTTGTCCATCCAGCCGCAGGTCACCCAGCAGGTACTCTTGTCAATGCCCTTTTGGCACATTGTCCTCTCGCAGAAATTGGCGGTGTCCAGCGTCCCGGCATTGTCCATCGGCTGGACAAAGATACGACGGGTGCGATCGCGATCGCTAAAACCGATCGAGCTTACCAGCATCTGCAAGCTCAACTCAAAGCCAAAACCGCTCGCCGGGAATACCTGGGTGTCGTCTACGGTTCCCCCAAAACGGAAAGCGGCATTATTGACCAACCGATCGGTCGTCATCTGGTCGATCGCAAAAAAATGGCTGTCGTGCTGGAAGAGAAAAAAGGTCGCTTAGCTGTCACCCACTGGCAGGTACAGGAACGTCTGGGAAATTACACCTTGATCCACTTTCAGCTAGAAACAGGCCGCACTCACCAAATTCGCGTCCACAGTGCCTATATGGGCCATCCCATCGTCGCTGACCCAGTTTACAGTTCGGGACACAAGATAGGCGTCAACCTACCCGGTCAAGCCCTCCACGCTTGGCGACTTTCTTTAGAACATCCTATCTCCGGACAGATGATTCAGGTGACAGCACCTCTTCCACCTCACTTCGTTACCCTCCTCGAAGTCTTGCGGCGGCGAGTGGCCCTCCCCGGTTCCAGCATTTAATTTACGTATCTTTATTACTTTAAATTTACATTTCTATACAAAATCACTGGTTGACCTTTCGGTCAATTGAGCCCCAATTCCTTATGAAGTGGTCGTTTTAGCGATTTGTAAAAAAATATAAAATTTATCAATAAAAACCTATAAGTATAAATACTTTAAGAAATGTAACAAATAACTAGAGCAAGGAGAAGTCGAAAGCCTTATTTATAAAGGATTTGATGCGTTTGTTCCTACTTAGCGAACCAAATTAACAATTTGTAATATATTAAGCTTGAACGGCAGTGTATAAACATAACCTGTAGGGACTTACAGACAGGCAAAAGTAAGCGAAAGTACTGATTAAGCAACTTTTCGCTTTTCTCATAAAAAAGTGAAAAGTTCTCAGAATTATCCCCTATCCTTATAAAAGGTTCCTTTAAAGGAGCAAGTGGTAGGGGCAGTAACTTGAAAAGTGCTTTTGACATTAGTCTGTTATTGACCCCGGTAAGCTGATTCAAAGTTTGAATTGGCGTATTTACCGAAATACCAGTTTTTAAGCAAAAAACCTCTCAAACCAAACAAAGTTAGGAGATTGAGTTAATGTTAGACGCATTCGCCAAAGTTGTTTCTCAGGCAGATGCCAAGGGTGAATTCCTCAGCGCTTCTCAGCTGGATGCTTTAACCGGCTTAGTTCGCGATGGAAACAAGCGCTTGGATGTCGTTAACCGCATCACCAGCAACGGTTCCACAATTGTTGCCAACGCCGCTCGCGCTCTGTTTGCCGAACAACCTCAGCTAATTGCTCCTGGTGGCAACGCTTACACCAACCGTCGCATGGCTGCTTGCTTGCGCGACATGGAAATCATTTTGCGTTACGTAACTTATGCAATCTTGGCTGGTGACTCCAGCGTGCTAGACGATCGCTGCCTGAATGGCCTGCGCGAAACCTACCAAGCTCTCGGTACCCCCGGTTCTTCCGTAGCTGTTGGCGTTTCCAAGATGAAAGAAGCCGCAGTTGCGATCGCTAACGACCCCAGCGGAATCAGCCAAGGCGATTGCAGCTCTTTGATTTCTGAAGTAGCCAGCTACTTCGATCGCGCCGCAGCAGCCGTTGCTTAATAACTGTTGAGTCCTGAGTAGGGATTTTATCCCGCACTCAAACTACTCAAACCGCGATTTTTCGCACGCTAGTTAGGAAACTTTGCAAAGCATTCTGGAGATAACCAAAACATGAAGACCCCTATTACTGAAGCGATCGCAGCAGCAGATACCCAAGGCCGTTTCTTGAGCAACACCGAACTGCAATCCGCTCGCGGTCGGTATGAACGCGCAACTGCCAGCATGGAAGCAGCTCGCGCCCTGACCAACAACGCTCAAAAGCTGATCGATGGTGCAGCTAACGCGGTATATCAAAAATACCCCTACACCACCCAACAGCAAGGCTCCAACTTCGCCTCCACTCCTGAAGGCAAGTCCAAGTGTTCTCGTGACATCGGCTACTACGTGCGTATTATTACGTACAGCTTGGTTGCTGGTGGTACTGGCCCACTCGACGAATTCCTGATCGCAGGCTTGAGCGAAATCAACGCTGCTTTCGATCTGTCTCCCAGCTGGTACGTTGAAGCCCTCAAGTACATCAAAGGCAATCACGGTCTGAGCGGCCAAGCTGGTAACGAAGCTAACACCTACATCGACTACGCGATCAATGCCCTGAGCTAATCGATCGCTATGGCCCGGAGGGGTATGCAGGTGCAGGTTATGGAACTCGCAGTTGCTTATTTCTCCGGGCATTGTTGTATTTAAGAGAAGCTGTGTTTGTTGGGAGAAATTTAAAGTGGCGATAACAGCAGCAGCATCCCGTTTGGGAACCGCAGCTTATGGTGAAGCATCAAGGGTCGAACTAAGACCATACGCAACCAAGGAAGATATCGAGAATGTAATCCGCGCCACGTACCGTCAGGTTCTGGGCAATGATTATTTGATGGCTTCCGAACGTCTGGTTAGTGCCGAATCGCTTCTGCGAGATGGAAATCTGACAGTCAAAGAGTTTGTACGCGCCGTAGCTAAATCGGAGCTATACAAAACCAAGTTTTTCTACAGCAGTTTTCAAACCCGGTTGATCGAGCTGAACTACAAGCATCTACTGGGACGTGCCCCTTATGACGAATCCGAGGTGGTTTATCACCTCGATTTGTACGAGAACAAGGGTTACGATGCTGAAATTGACTCCTACATCGACTCTCAGGAGTATCAAGCCAACTTCGGCGACAACATTGTTCCCTACTATCGTAGCTTTGAGTATCAAGCAGGGCAAAGAAGCGTAGGCTTCACCCGGATGTTCCGCTTGTACCGGGGTTATGCCAACAGCGATCGCGCTCAAGTAGAAGGCCGTAACTCTCGCCTCGCCACCGACCTGGCGCAGAATCTCGCTTCCACGGTTATCAAGCCTTCCGGTAGCGATGACACCTGGTCTTACTACCGCGCATCCAGCGATGTTGCCCCCCGTAACTGCTTGGGTGGTTCTTACGGCGAAAGTGGCCGCGTTTACCGCATCGAAGTCGCCGGTCTTCGTGGGCCAGGATATCCCGGCCTTCGTCGCAGCAGCACCGCTTTCTTGGTGCCTTACGAAAATCTGTCAAACAAAATGCAACAGATTCTTCGTTCTGGCGGCAAAATCGTAAGCGTCAACCCAGCCTAAGAATTTTAGATTTTAGATTTTGGATTTTGGATTGAAATTAAATCTAAAATCTCAGATTGGAAATCTGAAATTAAAATCACAGGAGGTACTAAAACAATGCTTGGTCAAACCGCCATTGGTAGCGCTGCAAACACGCCTTCTGGTAGCCGTGTTTTTCGTTACGAAGTTGTTGGCTTACGCCAAAACGAAGAAAACGACAAAAATAACTACGCTATTCGTCGCAGCGGCAGCGTCTTTGTCACCGTTCCATACAGCCGCATGAATGAAGAAATGCGGCGCATTACTCGTCTTGGCGGCCAAATCGTCAGCATTCAGCCCTGGGGCGCTGAAGAAGCTGCCGCATCCGCAAAATCAGACAAATCAGAAGATTAACTGAGAAAGTGTTTGCACCCCGATCATGCAGGAGTCCAATCCAGAAGCGGATGGCGAAACAGAAGTTTCTCCGTCGCTAACGGTAGAACAGGCGATCGCCAATCTCACCCACGAAGATGTCAGTCTCCGCTACTATGCCGCTTGGTGGCTGGGAAAATTCCAGATCGACACACCAGCAGCAGTAGAGGCTCTGATCGCAGCTTTAGACGATGAGGCTGACCGGACAGCATTAGGAGGCTACCCCCTACGGCGCAATGCCGCAAGGGCGCTGGGAAAAATTGGAGATATTAAGGCTGTACCTGCCCTAATTGAGTGTTTGGATGGCTCCGACTTCTATGTGCGAGAAGCAGCTGCTCAGTCGCTGGGTATGCTGGGCGACCCAGCTTGCATTCCAGCCCTGAAGCAGCTGCTATTTGGTGGAATAGAAGCTGCTGTACAAGTACCGGGAATGCCCCATTTAGTACAACCCTACGAAGCCGTGATGGAAGCCTTGGGAACGCTCCAGGCCACTGAAGCCATTCCCCTGATTAAACCCTTCCTGGAACACTCAGTAGAGCGAGTGCAGTACTCCGCCAGCAGAGCTATGTACCAGCTGACCAAAGACTCAGTATATGGAGAAAGCCTAGTTAAAGCTTTGGCCGGAAAAGATATTCAATTGCGCCGGGTGGCTTTGTCTGACCTTGGTGCGATCGGCTATTTACCGGCTGCTAGTGCGATCGTCTCCTCGGCAGTGGAAAATAGCTTTAAGCTCATAGCTCTCAAAGGTTTACTCGAACATCAACTTGAGCCTTTCAAACCTGAATCGCTCAACGACGAGGCCATCAAAGTCATGAACCTGATGGATACACTCTTGTAAAGAGGGGCTGGGGCTAGGGAAGAGGGAAGAGGGTAGTAGGTTCCTAATGACTAATGACCAATCTCTTATTCAGGCTGTCGAACAAGCAGATACACCCGCACGCCTGATAGCAGCAGTACGCGCCTTGGCAGATGCCCATTTAGAAGCTGGAATTCCCATCTTAATCACTGCTTTAGGCTACAACAACCCAGGAGCAGCATCACTAGCCGTTGAAGGGCTAATTCAAATGGGCGGATCGGCAGTACCGCCCTTACTAGAAAAACTGGATGGGTACAACTACGGCGCGAGGGCTTATGCCATACGCGCCTTAGCCGCGATCGCAGATCCGCGTGCCCTAGACATCTTGAACACAGCAGCTCTAAACGACTTTGCCCCCAGCGTCCGCCGCGCTGCCGCCAAAGGATTGGGAAACCTCCACTGGCACAAACTTTCCCCTGAACAGATTCCATTCGCCCAGGAAAAAGCTTTTTACACGCTTCGACAAGTCTGCCAAGACTCAGAGTGGTCGATTCGCTATGCAGCCATTGTAGGCTTGCAATTACTGGCTGCCCAGCCGGGACTCAAACCGCATATCCAAACCCACTTACAGCAAATGCTCCCATCGGAAAGCGATCGAGCAGTTCGCGCTAGAGTTCAATTAGCAACTCTCAGTAGTTAGTCGTTAGCAGTCAGTCGTTAGTGGTTAAATACAACTAACAACTAATAACTAACACCATCAAGTTACAACTAGCAACTTACAACTACTTAAAAAATGCCAATTCCACTCCTAGAAATTACACCAACCACACAAAATCAGCGCGTAGAAGGCTACGAAGTTCCTGACGAAGACGATCCCATTAATTATCGGTTAACCAATACTTCCTCAGAGTATGAAGTTAACGAAATAATCTGGGCTGCCTATCGCCAAATCTTCAGCGAACAATTGATCCTCAAAAGCCACCGCCAACTATCCCTAGAATCCTTATTGCGGAATCGCTCTATTTCCGTGCGAGAGTTTGTCCGGGGACTCGGTAAATCCGAAGTTTATCGGCAACTTGTAGCTGAAACAAACTCCAACTACCGCTTAGTTGACATCACTTTCAAACGCTTTCTCGGACGCGCCAGCTACAACAAAGACGAGGAAATCTCCTGGTCAATTGTGATAGCAACCAAGGGATTGCATGGCTTTATCGACGCCATTGTTGATAGCGAGGAATATGTCCAGAACTTTGGAGATGACCTCATACCCTATCAACGCCGTCGATTCAACGAAAGACCCTTCAACTTAGTAAATCCCCGTTACAGCGACTATTGGCGCACTCGCCTGATTGAAATTGAAGGCCGCAGCTATTATCAAGTGCGGATCTACGGTACAGGGGCACCAGAAAAACAAGTTGCTCGTAAAGGCATTCCCGACAACTTCCTGGCAATGGCGCGGAGCATCGTTACCCCCCAAGTTAATTACCAGCGGTACAAAGACCGGGCAATCAATCAGACCAGAAGTGTCGATATTCCAGATATGACTCGTCAGGGAAGCACTGTTAAACCAGCTGTCAGTCATACGGAAGTTGCCCTTCCTTATCGCTATGTTTCCACAGATCCCAAAGCATAGCGCTAATACCGATTAGCAGATCGAAACTAAAAACTCAAACCTCAAAACTGCTTATGTCCATACCTTTGCTTACATACAAACCTTCCTCGCAGAACCAGCGAGTAGCGGGTTACGAAGTGGCCAACGAAGAAACACCCAGAGTCTATCGCATAGAAGACTGCATCGACGATAGCGATATCCAAGAATTAATCTGGGCGAGCTACCGTCAAATTCTCAGCGAACACGAAATCCTCAAATCTTTTCGTCAAATTGGTTTGGAATCTCAGGTAAAAAATCGGTCTATTACCGTGCGGGACTTCATCCGTGGTTTGGCGAAGACTGAGGCATTTTACCGTTTAGTTGTGGAAACAAACTCCAACTATCGGGTCGTCGAACTTTGCCTCAAACGCATCCTGGGCCGTGCCCCATATAACAAGGATGAAGAGATTGCCTGGTCAATTAAAATCGCTACCAGCGGCATAAGCGGCTTCGTTGACGCCTTGGTCGATAGCGAAGAGTATCAGACCAATTTTGGCGACAACACGGTGCCTTATCAGCGCCGTCGCTACAAAGACCGCCCTTTTAACTTGGTGACGCCTCGTTACGGCAACTACTGGCGCGACAAACAGGAAGACGAACGCTACAAGTGGGGCGATGTCCGTAACTTCCTTGATTTGGCACGTTCTCTCCAAATCAAACCCGTTACCCAAAATCTGAACGTTTCAACGGCTAATATCAAAATTCCCAACACGACAAGGGATAATAAGCCTGAAGGGATTCCGGTCTCGATTAACTCAAGCACGAGTTTTCCGCAACGCCGGTAAGGGAATTTCAAATTCAAGATCTCAGATTTAAAGTTGAATTCTTCAATTGGCAATCTGAAGTTTACGATCTGAAGTTACTGTTTTGACCAAATTATTTACTTTTCAACCACATTAGGAGGCTTTTGCATGGCACTATCGTTGCTTACATATAAACCTTCATCCCAAAACCAGCGCGTTAAAAGCTTTGGCGTAGCGGATCTTAATGAAGATACGCCTTATATCTATCGCCTAGAAGATGCCGCTTCTCCCTACGAGCTTAAGGAACTGATTTGGGCAGGTTATCGCCAAGTATTCAGCGAACACGAAATTCTCAAGTTCAACCGTCAAATTGCGGTGGAAACTCGTCTCGCCAATCGCTCTATCACAGTGCGCGACTTCATTCGGGAACTGGCGAAGTCAGAGGCATTTTATCGTTTAGTTGTTTCAGTCAATAATAATTATCGACTGGTACAAATCTGCCTCAAGCGTTTTTTGGGTCGTACTTCTTACAACCAAGATGAAGAAATCGCTTGGTCAATTGTGATTGCGACCAAGGGCTTTAGCGGTTTTGTGGATGCACTGGTTGATAGCGATGAGTATACCGCAGCGTTTGGGGATTTCACTGTACCCTACCAACGCAAGCGGATGGAGGCGCGTCCGTTCAATTTGGTGACACCCCGCTACGGCGTGGACTTCCAAGAATCAGCTGGTACTGTCAAAACAGATTGGCGCTTTGCGTTGGAGAAGTTCTACAGCCGCAAAGAACAGGAACGGAAACTGCCCGAAGGCGACCCCCGCAAGTTCAGCGGTATGGCGGCTACGGTCAATACCAAGCGCAATTACGCGCAACGCCTGTCTGCGTTTGACATTGATTACCTGAATAAGGTGCCTAAGCGCCGCTAAGGTTCTGGACCGGTTTATCTAACTAAGTTTTTGCTTTAAGGACTGGGTTTAGTTTCCGCTTAATAATGACTGGCTGATGCGATCGCATTTGTTGGTTGTTGAGCTAGGCGGAAATTAGGCCCAGTCATTGTAGTTATGGTCTGTTGGTTTTTTACACTACATAAAAAAGATCTTACGGGTTACCAAAGTAGCGTTATTGGCTCAGTCCTTAATCTATTCCTTTTGACTAATAGCTCATCGCTTTTTACCAAATTATCGTTGTAGTGATAAAGTGCTTGAGTGTTTGGGAGAAGAACCACCATACCTGTTTTAGCTGGCTTTTTTGTGTTTCTAAGAGATAGCAAAAAATTATTATTGCTATCTCTCAGAACGGACAAGTTACTATTGAGAACTACCGGAGGTATCGATCGCGTCTTTTTGACCGTTGGGGGGAGCAACGACTACACCTCTGTCTGCGGCGCGTTGGTCGCGTTTTTTGCGTTCTGCTTTGACGGTATCTTCCATCATTAACCGCGCTTGGGCCATTTTATCTAGATTGCTGCGGTAGAGTTCTAAGTCTTTTTGCAGTTTGTCGTCTGGTAAGTGTAACGCCGCACCGATCTGTTTGAGCGCCTCAGCCAACTGTTTGGTGTCTTTAACTATGCTAGAGTCTGCCACTTCTAGGAGGGTGAACAAACCGATCGCAAACAAGCGGCTGTACTTGAAGTTGGGGTTGTTGGCTATAGCTTGTAGCGTTGGTCGCAAATCTTCGGAATTGCTAAACTCAGACCCTTGACTGAGAATTGCGACAATTTCCTGAGCATTTCGACTTTTTGCCCATCCCTCCAACCATTGTCCATCTTGCTTGTACCTGTGCGGGTCATTTTCTAACGCTTTGCAGAGGGCGTCAAAAATAGGGTCTTTATCCGCTTCTGGTCGATAGCCTTGCATAAAGCGGTCAAAGGAAGCCACAACTCCCAAAGCGTAGATAGGGTCGTAGCGAAAATCGATATTGACCGAGAGCAAGTGCATTTCTACCATCAATTCTTCGACCACTCGCCGGTAAATAGTATTGATGGGACGAGTGTGAAGGTTGTAGAAACTTCGTTTAGTATCTGAAACAGTGCGGACGTTATTCACGGAAAGCATTTTTAAGGATGATTTAACTTTATTGTCTCGTTTAAGTGCAAGTTTGCCAAGCCGATCGCCGCCAGAATGGGCCATTGAGTAATTGAGCCGCTGTCGGTTGCGATCGGGTAGAATGCAAGATTGCCATCTGGTTTTTAGAGAACTGATGTATTTTATTTGCAGCAACCCACAACAATGTATTCTCCTGAGTTAATCGCTCTAGCTCGCTACATGGCTGGTGAGTTTGACAATAAAGACCAAGCGATCGACTCTCCGGCTTGGTACGTGCATCTACGCCTTTGGCAGCGACCTGTACCTTTGTTTTTGTCAGACAGCCTCACCCTGTTTGCGGAGCAAGCCAACTATCTTTACCCGGACAAAGCTTATCGCCAGCGCATCATGCGGTTACAGGACAGCAGGGATTCGCACGCCTCGATCCAGGTGCAGTACTACGCGATCGAAGATCCATCTTCTATGATAGGTGCTGGTCGCAACCCAGAGTTACTGAAAACGCTGAGCAGCGATCGCATAGAACTGCTACCGGGTTGCACTCTTACCGTTACCTCTGGCCCGATCGCTCAGAGCGCTTACCACTTTCAAGCGTCTTTACCACCAAACACTCGTTGCTGCTTCAACTATCGGGACGAAACTTACCAGGTTTCTCTTGGATTTGAGGCTACTCCGGAGCAATTCCTCAGTTATGACAAAGGAATCGAACCGGAAACTGGCAAAGCCCTGTGGGGAGCTATTATGGGTCCCTACCGCTTTAGTAAGCGTCAAGACTTTTCTGCGGAACTGCCTTCATGAAGCCTGCTAAAACAAAGGGTTCTTTGCCTCAAGACGCCATGCTGTTGCGGGGAACACCCTCAAGGGCATCATCTTCCGTCTCAAAAATTTCAAACACCGAGTCCATCATCGTAACTTCAAACACCAGTCTGGCTTCTGGATGCACGTTACAAATGCGGAAACTCCCTTTCACTTTGTCAGCATCTCGCATTCCTGCGACCAATGAAGTCAGACCGGAACTGTCGATAAAATTAACCTGACCGAGATTCACGACCACATGACGGCTGAGTTTGGAAATACACTCCTGCAACTTGAGGCGAAATTGCCATGCCGTCGTGATATCTAAGCGCCCTGTAGGCGTCAAGACGATAACAGTAGTACCGTCTTGGAGCGTGTGTGTTTTTTGCTCGATATGGATCACTGCCTTTCCTCTTTAAATCGTAACTTTTTACAGCTTTTGCACATAGCCTCAACCCGATTGACCGTCATCCAAACACAGGCAAGTCTTCTGAGTACGCACGATCGCGTAACTTTCCCGCAGTCCGCAGGTAGGGTCAAAAAGATAGACTTGTTTGTGAGTATTTTACCAGAAAGCACGGATATTTGAAAGCGCGTCAGCCGCTGTGTTGGTTTGAAGAAAGAAAGTCATTGGTCATTAGTCATTAGTCATTAGACATCTCCATAAATTAAAAGTGCTAACCCTAGAACCCTTGTAGAGACGTTGCATACAACGTCTCTACATTCTTTGAAAGGAGATGTCTATTGGTCATTAGTCATTAGTCATTCTCTCCCACTCCCCCACTCCCCCACTCTCCCGCTCCCCCACTCCAGAGCGAGTTTCTTAGGAGAATTTCTGTAAATCTTATGCAGCACCAGTCCACTTAGCCCAATCTTGGGGCTTTAAGAAAATTTCATATAACTGGGCTTCTGGTGTATTGGGTTCCGGTTGATACCCATATTCCCAGCGCACCAAGGGCGGTAAAGACATCAGAATCGACTCGGTACGTCCGTTTGTCTGGAGTCCAAAGATTGTACCCCGATCGTAAACGAGGTTAAATTCCACATAACGACCACGGCGATAGAGTTGGAAATTGCGTTCGCGATCGCCATAATCTATCCCTTGGCGTCGCTCCACAATCGGCACGTAAGCCGGTAAAAATGCGCGACCGCAATCGTTGATAAACCCAAACAAATCTTCCCAGCTGCGCGGCTCTACATTGCTGAGAGCGGCACTGTAAGCTGCTGCTGGCCCATTGGCATCCGGCCCCCGATACAATTGGCCTTGCCCATCTTGGTAATCAAAAAATAGTCCGCCGACGCCCCGCGTTTCCTGCCGGTGTTTTAGATAGAAATACTCATCGCACCAGCGTTTAAACGTAGGATAGTACTCCGGATGGTGGGCATCGCAGGCTTGCTTGAAAGTTTTGTGGAAATGGGCAGCATCCTCTGCAAATGGGTAGTAAGGCGTCAAGTCAGCGCCCCCGCCAAACCACCAAACTGGCCCAGCTTCAAAGTAGCGATAGTTAAGGTGTACCGTTGGCACATAAGGATTGCGGGGATGCAACACCATCGAAGTGCCGGTAGCATAGAAGCGGTGTCCAGCCGCTTCTGGGCGTTGCGCCAGAATTGAGGGCGGCAGATGGTCACCCCAAACCTCCGAGAAGTTGACGCCCCCCTGCTCAAACACAGCCCCGTCGCGCATCACGCGAGAACGACCGCCGCCCCCTTCTTCTCGTGACCAGGAGTCTTCTGTGAAAGTAGCAATGCCATCCAGCCGTTGCAGAGCTTGACAAATTTCGTCTTGCAACTGCTGCATAAACTGGGTGACTCTAGCCTTTGAGTCAGATGGAGGCATAGTTTGGCGGGTTGTTGCCTCGGAAGTGGAAAAAGCCGTCATAATCTCAAAAACGCAATTTAATTTAGTTGAACCAAACAGTGGTTTAATTGTCCGAGAGTCTTTAGAGTGAAGTACCCACCCCTACTTCGGAATTAGCCTTTATGTTCCATACAGTCAGGCGGGTCATTGACCACTTATATATTACTGGATTGACTGACTACCGAATTCAGAAAGTGGGAATTTGGCACTTCGTGCCGCTTCGCTAGAGCAGTATCTAAAGGCTGCCTTGGAAACTAGCTGCGGGAGGAGCGTAATAATGCCCAATTTTTCCTCCAAATCCACCGATCGTCCTCAAAGGCGTTGGTGGCTCTTTTCTCTAGCCCTTACATATCAAGCTCTGAGTTCGGCCTCGGTGGATGCCCTATGGCAAAAGGTGACAGATTTAGCTGATGTTTCCTGGCATCCCCTACTGGCAAGCACGAATGTTCCCAAGGGGTTAGTTGCCAAACCAGGTTTGATTTATCAGGCTGTGACTCGATCGATCCCTATCCCGATTCGCATTTTCGTTGAGCAAGTAAGGCCCAGGGAATTGTTGACGGTGCGAATTCTTACTTTACCGGGGCTGGAGGAAAGAGTGACTTACAAAGTTCAGTCTACCGTCTGCGGAACTCAGATTTCCTATTCCATTACGCTGCGGGGGTGGTTGTCGCCCCTAATCTGGTCGCTGATCCGACCGAGTGCGGCGCGGGTTGCGGCCCAATTAGCTCACGCAGCCGAACAAAACCCTTTGTAAATAGGTGGGGTCAAAAATAGATTACAGCGGTTTTCTCTGATCAGTGAGGAATGGCATGAAGCTTCTTGGGCTTTTAGCCAAAAATTGTATAATTACCCTCGACGGCAAAAAGAGGGACTTCCCTCACAGCTAGGGGGAAAATACAATGTCTGACATTCTCGATGCCAGCTCGGTTTTAGAAGTATTGCGCCCAGTGCAAGACCCCGAACTCCGCAAGAGCTTGGTGGAGTTGAACATGATTCGCCACGTCAAGATTGAGGACGGCAATGTCAGTTTTACTTTGGTGCTGACAACGCCCGCCTGTCCTTTACGCGAGTTTATCGTCGAGGATTGCCAGAAGGCAGTCCGCCAGCTGCCTGGGGTGAAAGATGTGGCGATCGCAGTCACCGCAGAAACACCTCAGCAAAAAGGAGTGGCCGATCGCACCGGAATTCCCGGCGTTAAAAATATTTTGGCTGTTTCCAGCGGTAAAGGCGGCGTGGGAAAAAGCACTGTTGCTGTTAATGTTGCAGTGGCTTTGGCTCAATCGGGTGCTAAAGTCGGCCTGATCGATGCGGATATCTATGGCCCGAACGCACCGATGATGCTGGGACTGGCAGATGCCAAGGTGATAGTGCAACAAACTGCCCAAGGAGAACTTTTAGAGCCAGCTTTTAATCACGGTGTAAAGTTGGTTTCAATGGGATTTTTGATTGGCAAAGACCAACCCGTGATCTGGCGCGGCCCAATGCTCAATGGCATTATCCGCCAGTTTTTGTATCAGGTGCGGTGGGGGGAACTGGATTACATGATTGTGGATATGCCTCCCGGTACTGGGGATGCTCAGTTAACCTTGATTCAAGCTGTGCCGATGGCGGGTGCGGTGATCGTGACGACGCCCCAAAATGTGGCTCTGCTCGATTCTCGTAAGGGCTTAAAAATGTTCCAGCAGTTGGGAGTGCCGGTTTTGGGAATTGTGGAAAATATGAGCTATTTCATTCCACCAGATCTGCCCGATCGGCAATACGATATTTTTGGGTCTGGCGGGGGCGAGAAAACGGCTGCTGAGTTAGGTGTGCCGTTGCTGGGATGCGTGCCTCTGGAAATATCCTTACGCCAAGGAGGCGATCGCGGTTTACCAATTGTAGTCGCCGAACCGGATTGTGCCTCAGCGAAAGCCCTAACAGCGATCGCCCAGCGGATCGCCGGTAAAGTTTCTGTAGCTGCTTTAGCCTGATAGCTAATCGGTAATTGAGGAATTTCAAATCGCAGATTGCAGATTGAATTTAGATCTAAAATCTAAAATCTAAAATCTAAAATTATCCAATCCCCATTACCTAACCTATGTTGAATTTTCTGAACCCCCTGCGCTGGAAATCTCGGTTTATACCCTGGCAACAAGTAGACTGGTGGCTTTTTGCTTTGTCAGTAGGACTGAGCTTTTTTGGCGGTCTGATGATCCGCAGTGCAGAATTGAATCTGCCAGTGACTGATTGGTGGCAGCACTGGCTTGTTGGTGGGATCGGCCTCGGATTGGCCCTTTTACTGGCCCGCTGCCGTTACGAAAACTTGATCCAGTGGCACTGGATCATCTATGGTTTGACTAATTTTTTGTTAATTGCGGTAATGGCGATCGGCTATAGCGCCAAAGGGGCGATGCGATGGATTAGTATCGGTGGCTTCAATTTTCAACCCTCTGAATTTGCCAAGTTAGGATTGATTATTACTCTGGCAGCACTATTACACTCTAAGGGAGCTTCGACAATTCCCTCTTTCGCTAGAGCCTTGGCAGTTACGGCAGTTCCCTGGCTCTTAGTATTTATACAGCCTGATTTGGGTACGTCTTTGGTTTTTGGTGCTATTACGCTAGGGATGCTCTACTGGGCTAATACAAATCCAGGCTGGTTGATCCTGTTGGTTTCTCCAGTTGTGGCCGCAATTCTGTTTAACTTGTATTTACCGGCGTGGTTCGCTTGGACAGCAGTTATGTGCGTCATTGGTTTTACCACTCTGCCTTGGCGCTGGTGGGGTGCGGCGGGTGCGATCGCAATCAACCTTGTCGGAGGAGAAATAGGACATATCTTTTGGGGAATATTGAAGGAATATCAAAAAAACCGACTGATTTTGTTCCTAAACCCAGAGAAAGACCCATTGGGAGGAGGATACCACCTGATCCAATCTCGGATCGCGATCGGTGCCGGACAGATGTGGGGAAAAGGTCTTAATCAAGGAACTCAAACTCAGCTGCACTTTATTCCAGAACAGCACACGGACTTCATTTTCTCAGCTATTGGCGAAGAACTGGGCTTTGTGGGCTGTATTGTGGTGATGATCGCCTTCTGGTTAGTCTGTCTGCGCTTAATAATGATTGCTGAGAATGCCAAAGACAATTTTGGTTCCTTATTGGCGATCGGCGTCCTAGCCATGATCGTATTTCAGGTAATTGTTAACATAGGCATGACCATTGGCTTAGCACCAGTAACGGGGATTCCCCTACCTTGGATAAGTTACGGGCGTTCCGCAATGCTCACCAATTTTATTTCTTTAGGACTGGTGGAATCTGTGGCAAATTATCGACAGTTACGCAGGTTTTAATAGTTTTGGGTTTCAGTTGCAATTAACGCAGCTATTAAAATCAACGCTTAATAGTAATAAAAGCGGATAGTCGCCAATAGGCTAGTAAGCTTACAAGCAGATCGAGAGAGGAGAAAATCATGATTTTGCCAGGTTCAGCAGTTCGAGTGAAGAATATAGGCGATACTTACTACGGTTATCAAGGGCTAGTTCAACGAGTTAGCGATGGTAAAGCTGGTGTCCTTTTTGAAGGCGGAAATTGGGATAAATTGGTAACTTTCCGCCTGTCAGAAATCGAATTGGTAGATGCTACGGCTGGACGCAAAAAAAAGTAAGTGATATCGTTTCCGGTTGTGTCTGAATCATTATGGCCGCGACCGGGGCAACCCCACCCCCAGCCCCTCCCCGTCCCACGGGGAGGGGAGAAGGAGAGAGGGGCAGAGGGTAAAAACGAACAATTCCGACGCAGACAGATTTGATATGAAAAGGTAATTGGTAAGTTTAGATTTCAAATTTTAGATTTTAGATTTAAAATAGAAGTATTTTAAATTTGCTATCTAAAATTTAAAATTTGAAATTCCCCACAATTATGCGTCTTCCTCTCCCACAATTTGCAGCCAGTCAGCGCCACCCCAACCACTTTGCTGAAGTAATAGAAACGGCAACAACAGAGTTTTTAGCACAATGTCTAGAGCCAGATACTCTCAGCTTTCCAGCCATGCCGCCTTTTGGCAGTTGGGTAAGGTCGGTGGATGAAGAATCGAGCAATCAAATCTACGCTGTGGTTTATCATGCCACTACTATGCCGATCGACTCCATCCATCGAGCGCGAGCTTTAGGCATGACATTAGACGAGTTGCGAGAGGAACAACCTCAGATTTTTGCCATGCTCAAAACTGAGTTTCGGTCTGCAATTGTGGGGTATAAATCACCATCGCGGGGAACGCCAGTCATTTACCAGCACCTACCGCCGCGTCCTCCTCAGATTCACCAAAGCGTTTACAGATGCGAACCGCAAGAAATAATTAATTTTAGCGAACAGTTAGATTTTATGCGGACGCTGTTGCAGGTGATGGGAGCGCCAGTAGATGCCCTATGTGCAGCTGCGATCAGGGAGATTTATCAACTCAGAAAAGCCGATCGCACTTGGTTAGTTAACGCCGGACGAAATTTAAGCGTGTTGCTCAAAGATGACTACGATCGCTTAAGAGTAATTTTAAGTCAAATCCACCCTTAGAGAGTGTTCAATTTTGAGGAATGAGTTTTGAGTTAATAAAGTTGCCTTAATTCAAAGTCAACTTTCAATACTCATAAATTTCTCCCTGCTGCTAGCTATGGAATCAGCCTTACAAACTCTCCACGAGCCGATAGTTCCCTTCGCTATTCTGCTGGTGGTCATTTTAACCGTACCCGCCCTTTTCGAGCGACTGCAATTGCCAGGATTAGTGGGTTTGCTGGTAGCGGGAGTGGTACTCGGCCCCAACGGGTTGAATGTACTTCAGAATAAAATGCCGACGATGGAACTGTTATCAGATATTGGATTAGTTTATCTGATGTTTGTGGCAGGGCTAGAAATTGATATGGCATTATTCCGCAAAACCAAGCATCGATCGGCAGGTTTTGGCACTTTTACTTTTCTAGTGCCTTTGATTGTAGGAACGATCGTGGGGCGTATGTTTGGCTTTGGCTGGAACGCTTCGATTTTGATTGGCTCTTTGTTTGCCTCCCATACCCTCTTGGCTTATCCTATAGTCAGTCGTTTGGGGGTGGTGGGAAACGAAGCTGTCACCGTCACTATTGGCGCGACAATTTTTACCGATATTGGCTCTTTACTCGTTTTAGCAGTTTGTATCGGCATTAATAAGGGGAACTTTACCATTGTCAGCTTCATTACCCTGTTGGGTTCGTTGATTGTCTACTCTGCGATCGTTTTGTTTGGCTTTGATTGGGCGGGAAGACAATTTTTTCGCCGCACAGGGGATGATGAGGGCAATCAGTTCTTGTTCGTACTCCTGGCGGTTTTTCTGGCGGCGTTGGGAGCTCAGCTGATCGGAGTGGAAAAAATTGTCGGTGCTTTCTTGGCAGGTTTGGCAGTCAATGATGCCGTGGGCGAAGGGCCGGTAAAAGAAAAAGTTATTTTTGTTGGTAGTGTCCTGTTCATTCCCATCTTTTTTGTGGATATGGGATTGCTGATAGATATCCCAAGTTTTATTAAGAGCCTGGGATCGATTTGGCTGACAGTGGCGATAGTGGTGGGTTTGATTGGCAGTAAATTTTTGGCGGCTTTGTTTGCCAAACTGGTTTATCGCTACAACTGGCAGGAAATGCTGACGATGTGGTCCCTGTCGCTGCCGCAGGTGGCGGCAACTTTGGCGGCGACGTTGGTGGGTTATAAGGCTGGGTTACTGACTGAAGCGGTATTGAATAGCGTTCTTGTCTTGATGGTGGTGACGGCAACTCTGGGGCCATTGATTACCAGTCGGGTTGCTGTGGGGCTAACTGTACCGGAAACCAATTTGGATATTGGGGCAAACACTCTTGATGAAGTATCTGTAACCGCTGCGGCGTCGCGTTTTACTGTAGTGGTTCCGGTTTACAATCCTCAGACCCAGCGATATTTAATTGAAATGGCGGCGTTGTTGGCACGGCATGAGGGCGGTAGGATTGTACCGTTGGCGATCGCTCAGGCTCACGCTCACATGGATGCCCCAGAACTAGAATTAGCTCAGCAGCGGGGTGATATGTTGCTGGACAAGGCAGCGCAACTGAGTCTAGAACTGGGTTTGGAGGCAGAACCGTTACTGCGAATTGACGATAGCGTCGCCCAAGGAATTAGCCGTGCGAGTCGCGAACAAAATGCCAGTCTGATTGTGATGGGTTGGGGTAAAAGAACTGGGTTTCGGGCTCGCTTGTTTGGCAATATGATTGATAGCGTGCTTTGGGCGGCTCACTGTCCGGTGGCGGTAATGCGCCTGCTCGATTCGCCGAGCCAAATAGGGCGCATTTTGGTTCCTATTGAAAATTTAACAGATCAGGCGGTGCTACCTGTGCGGTTTGCACAAATTCTCGCTTCGGCGAATCAGGCACAAGTGACGCTGTTACATATATGCGATCGCAGAATCACAGCCAGCCGACGCGCTTGGAACCAATCCCAACTGACTCTACTCGCCTCAAAATGGGTGCCTCAAAATAACTTTGAAATTCAAATCACTCCCCACGATGATGTGGTAAAAGCAATACTGAATACTGCGAAATCCTCCGATCTAGTTATACTGCGTTCAAAACGACAGCGAACAGCTGGTGGATTGGTCATTAGTGATGTGACGACTCAGCTGGTACAGCAACTAACTTGCTCTTTGGTGATGCTGGGAGAACCTCAACGGACACTGACTGGCATTTCTTCCCCAGAATCGCCCAGTACAAATGCGCCTGGTATTTCAAGTTAGTTTTTAGTCATTGGTCAACGGATTTTGGATTGCGCCCCAAAAGAGAGGATTTTATCAATTTAGAGTAATTATGCGGTTTCTCGATCGTTAAATCAAAGCAGCGATAGCGGCAGGAGTGGGGTTATAGTTCGCCCCCTTCTGACAGGGTTTCAATTACTGCAAAACAAATGTAAGAACCCGCCAGTAACAGAAATGCTGAAACCAAGTAGGCAACGGCCAGCATCTGAAGTCCAGCTCCAAAGGAAATGTAGGTAGTCATGAATCGGCCTCCTTAGCCTTGTTCTCTCTCTATTATTCCCTCATCGCTGCGATCTTTATCTACTGATTTAAAGTGATTTTTAATCCGCCAATAGGCGGAGATTACAGTTTCACATCACATTTTGGTATCAAACCCGTACATTTTCCTGTCAATAAGAAGGAATTGGTGACTTTTGACTTTTCTAGCCCCTTTTATACTGAATAAGCTCTGGGGCACGGGTTCTGTAGCAGCGTGCCATCTGCATTTATACTAAAGTCTTTCCCTGGGATAAAACCCTTGGCAATTAACCGTTTGTAAGTATTTAGTGACATTATTCTTCGGATTTCGTGTTTAATATCCACGGGAAGGAGAGTTTCTACAGCCCATAAAAATAATTCTCCGTCAAACCAGATCAAACGCTCAAGACTCACGATTAATACACCAGCTACTTCCTCAAGCGTTATTTGGCTGCTGAGATTGGCGATTATATCTAAAGCAATCTGGCTATTACGGGTCATTATGCCCATTGTCACTTTTGCGATTTCTCGTTCTAACTCTAATTGGTTCATCCTTGCCACCTCTATTTGTTGCTGAGTGCGATCGATCGGCTTTTCGGAAACCGAAAGGCTGTTTTGCCAAGTATACCCAAAGGTGGATACTAATATATCTTTGGAGAGATGCAAAATAGGTATTTTTTGTGGGTCGCGGCAATGCCAGTGCTTCTTTAGGCGTAACCTCTTGATTTCAAGCGTAATAAAAATAAATGTAAAATACCATAAAAAACTAATTTTGTCAAATTACAGTAAAAGGGTCAGGCTTGAACTTACAATCTTTTGGGCTTGACAAAATTGTTACAGCGGTTTTCAGTTGCATAAAGTACATAAGAGAAACCGGGTTTCGCGTACCTACTCACCTGACAAGGGCTGTAATCGCGCCGCAAGCCCATTCCATGACGGGGTGCGAGTGTCAATCCGTATTAGAATAGACCAAACAGTTGCTGGATTAGTTGAGGAGCAACAAAAATGAAAGCGTTACCTGTGTTCGATCGAGTTGTTAAAGATTTACAAGACCATGAAAACTCAACGCGCATTAAAAAGCTGATCTTTGGTGCGTGCCACAATACTTGGGAAAATGACATAAATAAGTTGCAAACTTTTAATTTACCAGATTTGTTGCGACAGTTAATTGAATCGAACCCAACTATAGATCACATGAAACTAACTTTAAATAAAGTTGTACAAACTCTTAATAAACCAGGAGAATATGGTTTGATAGCCAATGTTATTGTTAGTAACGTTAGTAAGCTATACCCAGCCATTCAGGAATCGACACAAGTAGTATCCAGCGGTTCTGCTTCGATCGTAACGCCCGTAAAATCAACAGCCGAACAGCCACCGATCTCTCAACAAAAATCGCAGGCAAATCCATTAAATCCACCTTACGATCCGTTTGCCCTGCGGATAGAAATTATCAAGTATACAAACCCGTTGAGAGCGAAGGTACTTATATTTTCTACGCTTTATCAACAGATGAGTTTCAGCGAACAAGATTTAATAACGCTTAGGGCACATGAATTTGACGATTTGCTCCGAAAACTGTATGTGTACTGCGATACAGTTATCGAACTTGATGCTAGGCTAAGTAGTACTGCTAGATGTCTGTTTGAGCAAGAAGAAAATTCTCAAGCTGCAAGTGCAATTATCCAGGCAATGAAACCGTATTATGCCAATCGCCAACCGGGAATGTATAAACGTCAGACATCTGATGGCAATCCGGCAGAACAAACGGACGTGGTGAGCGCAAGGGATCGCGCGATCGCAGAAAATCCCAATAATTTAAGCGATGGAGATGATAGTACGCACCAAGTACACGGTTTAAAATAGAAAATTAGGATAATTAATCGGTAAACTATATGGATGCTAATGAACTTAAAAAGCGATACGCCGCCGGGGAAACAAATTTTAGCGGTGTAAACTTAACTGGAGTACATCTACTTGGTGCAGATTTAATTGGTATATCTCTACCTAAAGCAGACCTGCATGGCGCTACCCTAATTTTTGCATATTTAAATCGGGCAAACCTGATTAAAGCAAATTTAGTTGGTACAAAGTTGTGCGGTGCTAACTTAAACCAGGCTAACCTCAATTCGGCAAATTTACACAATGCAGACTTGCACGGCGCGACTTTACAAAACGCAGATTTGCGCGGTACAGATCTGACCTTAGCATATCTGCTAGATGCTAATTTAATTAGTGCGGATTTGCGGGGTGCAAATCTGAGTGGTGCTAATCTCACTGGTGCTTGCTTGCGGGGTGCCAATCTGCGTGAAGAAGCGAGAGTTTACACTGCGAGTATGCGGGGTGCAATTCTGCGTAAAGCTGACTTGCGGGGTGCCAATCTCACTGGTGTAGATTTGGCTAAAGTTAACTTGAGTGGTGCTAATTTGAGCGAGACAACTTTGCGGGAAGCAGATTTAAGGGGTGCTGATTTGTCTTATGCCAATCTTAGCGGTGCTTTCCTGAGTGAGGCGAATCTGTGTGAAGCTAATTTGCGCGGTGCTAATATGACTAATGTCAAGTTGGAACGGGCAAAATTAATTGAAGCGGACATGACAGGTGTAAATTTGCGCGGTTCTTTGTTAGCTGATGCTAAGTTGAATAAGGCGCAAATGAGTCGGGCGAATCTTAGTGGATCGAGGTTGGTTAGGGCTGATTTAAGTCGGGCCAATTTGACTGAAGCTAACTTGAGCGATTCGGATTTGATTGAGGCATATTTAGCTAGAACAAATTTTACTAATGCAAATTTGAGTAATGCCAATTTTACTAGGGCAGAATTGAGTAGTGCATATCTGGCTGGTGCAAATTTGAGCGGTGCAACTATGCCTGATGGAACTATTAACAGTTAGTTTCCATTTCTGATTCTTCAAGCCTCCCTACTCGCTAGGGAAATTAGTTGAATGGAAACATGATTGCAAAGAACATTGCTTACAGCGGTTCCCGCTGTAATGAAGTACATTTTAAGTAGGGGCGAAGCATTCCGGTAGATGATTTATTGGTAATCAGCAAAGATGAATTACCGGAATGCTTCGCCCTTCCCCTTCGCATACTGTACCTCTTAACAGCGGGAACCGCTGTAAGTGCGATCGCATAATTATATTGTTGCGCTTCAGCGATCTTAAAGAGCGCTAAAGCGCAACAACGTACCAAATTTATTATGGCAAAAACACCCTGGGCTGTGGTGGTGTTTCATCCAGACGCAGAGGCACAAAATACCTGCTGAAAACGGTGCTGTTGGGTTTCCAACCTGGATGCCAATAGATATCCTGAATAACTGCTTTAGCATCATCATTATTTTCAGGCCATTGGAAACTAACCAAGGCGATGTTGCTATAACCTACAACTTCCTCACCTTCTTGAACCCACCGATTGCGCCACAGTAACGAAACAATTTTTTCCCAAGTACTATGATGATAATCTTCTGAATAGTCCTGTGTTTTTTTCCAAACAATTTCCTTTGCTTTTTGTCTTTTCATCCATTCTATTCGATATTGCCAATCAGGTAGAGAGTTAGTATCTTTAACAAAGATTTCCCAAGCGATTTTATCGTTACCACGGGCGTAGTTAATTTGCCGTACAGTTGGCTTTTTAGGTGAAACTTCAACATCCAGCATCCGCACTCTATCATATATAACTTGCATTTCAATTAGTTCTGGTGGATTGTTCCATCCTGCCCAATCTTGTGGTTTTTCCAGTGCAAGGGATTTAGCTTTTGTGTGGATAAAATGCGTTGCCAACTCGGCATTTTTGAAGGCGCTTGAAGTTAGCTGTGCCAGTACGTGCGCTGAGGCAGGCGAATTGCGATCGGCTTCTGATTCGCCAAAATGGTAATTAGACCAATAGCTGAGGCGAACAGCGCATCCGTAGTGGATATCGCCGGAAAGTACCACTATGCGATCGCGCTGTTTAAATAGTTCCGCCAGCAGCATAGAAAAAGCAACCTCGTGAAAATTCCACGAGTCACCTGCATCGCTACCGAAAACATTACCTCGTTCTAAATCCCAACGTTGAACTATATCAATAATCGATAAACTCACCAAATTTGTAGGCACAACAACCAGCGTTATTTCGATATGAGAATTACTCGTTTCTTTCAGCGGTTGCTGAAGTTGTTTTTCAAAAGCTGTGTGACTTAGTAACATTGGTGGTTCAGTCGTGTTGTGTTGTGGATAACCCCGCCAAGTTCGCGTATCTAGCACAATCACTTCGTGCTTAAAGCTTCTCACAGTATAGTGCCAGTCTAAAGCTTTCGTTTCATCGGGATAATCGCGATTTAAAATAAGACTATCTTCGTCTTCTTCTAAATTAGGTAAATTCGTTTCATCATCTAACTGAGGAATCCCCAAGTATTTGGAAATATTTGACCAGGCCAAATCATCATTTCCTGCTGAGATTGACCACTTTTTAGCATCCTCTAATAACTTTTCTCCTGACTGTCTATCTTGGAACTGTTCCGGCGTATTTCCCCAAGCTTGAAACACAGAATATGCCAGCAGCGCATTTTGCAAGGTACGTTTGCCAAGCGGCTTGCCGATCACGCGGTTACACCATTCTCGATTCAGATACCAGTCATCGCTGACATCATGATCGTCGCAGATCATATAAGTTGGGATATTAGCAAGCAAGCGCCTAATTTTAGACAAATCTCGACTGAATCCTTCAATAATTGACGCTTCTTTAGACCACAACTTCGCAGACTGAGAATCTTTTTTAACATCTGGGTTTTCAGGTAACAGATTCGGCCAAAGTATAGGCGACCACACGAACAAATACATTGCGAAATATTCACCTAAACCAAACAAGTGACTTTTAGCCTTCTCAGGTTTATTGACAAGCATTGCTGTAAAACCACCGCAATCTCTAGCCAGGTCGCTGCGTTGACCGGGCTTCAACTCACTGGGATTCATGTATTGATAACCCAGAGTTGGATGTCTCTTAATCGGCAGCTTTTCTTGCCAACCCAGCAGCGTGTCGCTTGCATCTATCAGCATCCAAAGTAGCGGGTCTGCAACATCGTCACCGTAGATTTGATCGCCTGTTAAAAAAAGTTGCTGTGGCCTAGAGTTTGGCTGATTCGCATATTGTAAAATTAGGTCATCTAATATTGTTAGCGCATCCTGTCCGCCGCCGTGTGGTTTGCGACAAGAACCATGTACAATTCGCAGATGATTTAAGTCATCTGGCGGCATAGCAAAAGTAGGCAGTTGATGCTCGAAATAGCTAATTGTGACGTCAGGAAAATAGCCTTCTGAACGCAGGGCTTGTAGAAGATTGCAGTTGCCAAAATCCATGTCGTAAGCATAGATTTGCCCTGGTTCCAGTCGCAATCCTGAGTTCGAGGGATTTGCCTTGGCTGTCACGGCGACGACATGGAGATATTTGCCCAGCTGCACTGTGACGCGGGAACCGATTAATACAAGCCGATCGATGATGCTTTCACCATTGTCTGTGGAGTAAACCTTGAGCGTGACTTCCCCCGGTTCTTTCAAAGCTACCCAAACGGTCACAGCATCCGGTTCTGTTCGCCGCAATATTGGCCCTGCGAGGATGAGGGGCAGGTGATTAATGCGATCGCGTAAGGGCGTCCATGACATACGATAAGTCTCCCGGCATAATCGTCAAACAGCCTGAATTTTTAGGCTGACTTTAATATACCTGCCTATAAGCAGTTGTACTGAAAAATTTACTAGCTACGGCATATTTTTAGGTAAATAGGTCAAAAGAGGTATGAGTTTTTGTCTAGAAAATTGCAATTTTAGATTAGATTCAGCTAAGGAAGTGTAGTTATGCCTTATCAACAAATTGATCAATTACCGGATTCGGTAAAAGGTTACCTACCCAAGCACGCTCAAGAAATTTTCCTGGCAGCGTTTAATAATGCTAGTGAAGAGTACGACGAGGAAGAAACTGCTTTTAAAGTTGCGTGGAGTGGGGTGAAGCGCGACTACGAAAAAGGGGAGGATGGTGACTGGCACAAGAAGCCAGAATAAAGGGCGATTGCTTTAGCCAGGGGTTTTAACCTCTGGCTAATTTTCTTTAGATTGATACTGGTAAAAAGTATCTTGTTGCGATCGCACTCTTCAAAATCTTTATTTTCTCTAATATAGTGATAATTAATAAAAATAATTACAAAAAATTAAGGCAAGAAAATAATAGTAAATAAAGTTGTATAATTTAGGATAGAAAAATCGCATCTGTCAATTCGTCCAACTGCATGAGGAAGTTTACTATGGTAGCTACTCCTGAACCAAAATACATGACTCCCCAAGAATATCTAGATTGGGAAGAAAAACAACCAATTAAATACGAATATATCAACGGCGAAGTGTTTGCCATGACTGGGGGAACTATTCCTCATGCTACTATTGCCGCTAACCTCTTTTATCAGTTAAAAAGTCATCTGCGAGGAGGTTCTTGTCGTCCCTTTGTATTTGAAGCCAAACTGGGTGTATCTGAAAATGGCCCATTTCACTATCCGGATGTCACAGTAACTTGCGACGAACGGGACAAAAACGCCCGCAAAGCAATTTATCATCCCTGTCTAATTGTCGAAGTTCTTTCTCCTAGTACAGAAAGTTTCGATCGCGGTAAAAAATTCCAACAATATCGCCGCATTTCTACTCTCAGAGAATACGTTTTGATCGGTGCAGAACAGATAAGTGTTGAATGTTTTCGACTAAACGATCGAGGGATTTGGGAACTTTATACTTATATGGAAGGAGAGGAAGTTTATTTAAGTAGCGTTGATTTTCGGTGTGCGATCGAACTTTTGTATGAGGATGTCGTGCTAGAATCTGACGAGTAATCAACTATGGATACGTTGTTGCGATGAGAGCGCTGAAGCGCAACAACGTACCTAAAGAGAAACCCGGTTTCTTGAAGAAACCGGGTTTCTGGGATGTAGTAGCGATCGCTTCAAATTCACCTCGATCTATTTCCAATCTTGCACCTGCGTTTTTTACCCGCCTGGGGTTCAAACCCCAGGCTAATAGCGAAAGTTGTCTAAAGACAACTGAAGAGAATTTTTAAGCCTGTAGAAAAATTTAGTCCACTTGTAGGGGCGGGTTTTGTTGTGAGACGATCTGTAGGAAACAAAGAATGTCTGCTAAACCCGCCCCTACCCGCGCACCCGCCTGCGAATTGATTCGCAGGCGGGTGCGCGGGTAGGGGCAAGATCTTTTCATCGGGAATGACGAGGCTGATATGGTTTTATTTCTAGTTTTTGTGGGTGATGCGCGATCGCATTTCCCATCAAAAGCGCGATCGCACTTTTCAACAACATCATTTTGTGGTGAAATCCGGGTATTCGTGAAGGTGCAAAACGATGACCGATGGATAGCTAAGCTGCTGCCGATCGCGGTATGCTGATTAAGTTCACTCAAGAATTACTCGTTTAGGGGGATGGCGATGAAAGAGTTACCAGATGAAAAAGAACTACTTGAACTTCTTGAAATGGCAAGAAGCGCTGAAGAAAAAGCTAAAAAATTTGCTGAGTTGGCAGAAGCTTTTTCCCAAAAGTGGGAAAGTCGGCTAAAAGATAGACAAGCAGCGAAACAGAAAGTTGGTGGTAAAGAGTAGAAGTAGACAAATGTAATTGCATTTCCCATCAACTATATTATAACTTACCTAAGTATCACAATTAAATCAACTTGTAGGGTGCGTCAGACCTTTATTATTATTGGTTTCAACAAGTTTTTCTGGTCTGACGCACCCTACGCATCTCTCTACTGATTGAGATAGGTGGCAAAATTGGGTACAATATCTGTAAATACCTAGATATTTACTAAAATGGCTGACCAAGAATTTGATGTGGCGTCTTTGGTTTCCCGAATTGAACAACTGGAAGAACAACAAAAGGTTGTCAAGCAATATGTTCAAAAACTGAAACGCCAGTTAGATGATTTGACAGAACAGTTTAATAATCGCCCTGAATTGCAGCAGTTGGAAGGTTTGCGGCGGAAGATTTTGGAGTTGCAACAGCAACGGGATGGGGGTGTTGGTGCAAGCGGCGACTCCCATATTACTCAATCTTCTAAGCCATCGGTAACTAACGAGGCGGTTGATACTAATGATGAACTGGAAAAAATAAATTGGGAACTGGAAAAAATTGACCGTAAACTGCGGGAAGAACATCTAAAGCAGTCACCGCCTCCACAGGCTAACTTATCTGTGACACCTTCGACTCGTACTGAGGCTGTGGATATTCAGCCTACAAGTCAACAGGCTGTTGTTAGTTCTGTAAATACCGATGATATCGCACCTGTTCAAGATGACAATATTGGTGATTCTACTGAGGAAAATCAGGAACCTGTTGTTAGTGCTGAGGAATTTTTGAAGCAATATGAGGAGGGAGAAAGAGATTTTACTGGGATTAATTTGGCTGGAGTTGATTTGAGTGGGAAATCTTTGAAGCAGGTTAACTTAAATGGGGCAAACTTGCAAGGATCAAATTTAAGTAGCACAGACCTAACTAATGCTTATTTGATTGAAGTTAACTTTAGTGGTGCTAATCTTAGCAAAGCAAATTTGCAAAGTGCAAATTTATTTGATGCGAATCTAAGTGAAGCAATCTTGAGGGAGACACAGTTGTATTATGCTAACTTAACTGGGGCTAACTTATGTGGAGCAACCTTAAGCGGCGCTAAGTTAGATTATGCTTATCTAATTACAGCCAATTTAAGTGGAGCAAACCTAACGGAGGCAACTTTATACGGCGCTAATCTAACAGCAGCAACTTTAAATAGCGCAAATTTAAGCAATGCTCACCTAAGCAACGCTAACTTAACTGAAGCAAACTTAAATGGCGCACACCTAACAACAGCAAACTTAACTGAAGCAAACTTAACAACAGCAAACTTAAATAGCGCCAATTTAAGCAATGCTCACCTAAGCAACGCTAACTTAACTGGGGCAGATTTGAGTAAAGCGAAACTAACCCAAGCAAACTTAAGTTCAGCAAACCTAAGTGGCGCTAACTTAACTGGAGTAAGTGTTATTGGGGTTAACTTTCAGCAATCAAATTTAAGCGGACAAAATTTGAGTGGTCTTAATCTTTCTGGGGCTAGTCTATATGCAGCTAACTTGAGTGGGGCAGATTTAACTTCAACAGATTTTCGTGGGGCAAACTTGAGAGAAGCAAACCTAGAAAAAGCTAACTTAAAAGATGCCAAACTGACTGGCGCGAATTTACAAAATGCAAAGTTGACTGGCGCTATTATGCCGGATGGCAAAACTCAAGAGTAGATTTTACCAATTGCTAAAATAGCTGGATTTGAAAAAGTGCTAATGCTCAGATAGCCTTTGAGAAGTTATCTGGAGAGTAAGAAACCGGGTTTCTGAGTAGCTTTGTAGGTTGGGTTGAGGCACGAAACCCAACGCATTTGTTGGGTTTCGCTCGCGCAAGGGCCCAACCTACAAAGAAATGGCGAAGGTATTGTTTAATAAACCGGGTTTCTGAGGTATTTTTCTGAGGTGTACTTCATCCAACTGAAAACCGCCAGTTGTGCATTTAAAATTTTTCGTCAGTCTCATAGCCCGCCTGGGATTCAAATCCCAGGCTAATAGCGAAAGTAGGGGCGGGTTTTGTTGTCAGGCGATCTGTAGGAAACAAAGGATGTTTGCTAAACCCGCCCCTACAAGTGGACTGGGAATTTGTAGGGGAAGTTGGGAAAGCGATACCGGTTTTGGGGAAATTGGGGAGGGGTTCGCTTATGCCGATCGCAACTGAAGATTCTGTTATTGGCAAATAGCTTTAAGAACTTGTACCACCTGTTTGCTCTTCCAGTTTCAAAAGACGATGAAGGTCGTTTAGAGATAATTGTCTTGCTTCTTTATTTAGTGTCATAAATTTTCCGATGTTAACTGTCGTCTGCTATCATTATCCCATACAGGCAGCCGTCGGAGCGCTATTAATCTTAACGAAACTAAAAACTCTTTTGGTCAATTTTGCGTCAAGATATTGATTTGCTGAAGTAAAACAAACTGCACTCACAATAATGTCTGAATCAACGATAGAATCAATTCTCCAAGAAAAACGCCTATTCCATCCGCCCGCTGAATTTTCCCAAACAGCGCATATCAAAAGCTTAGAGGAGTATCAGCAACTTTATGACCGCGCCAAAGCCGATCCGCAGAAGTTTTGGGCCGAATTGGCAGAACAAGAGTTAGAGTGGTTCCAGAAGTGGGATACGGTGTTAGATTGGCAACCACCATTTGCTAAGTGGTTCGTTAACGGTAAAATCAATATTTCTTACAACTGTCTGGATAGACACTTAACCACTTGGCGCAAGAATAAGGCAGCTTTGATTTGGGAAGGGGAACCGGGAGACACCCGCACTCTCACTTACGCACAGTTGCATCGGGAAGTTTGCCAGTTTGCCAATGTGCTAAAACAGCTAGGTGTACAAAAAGGCGATCGCGTCGGTATCTATATGCCGATGATACCGGAAGCTGCGATCGCAATGTTAGCCTGTGCCAGAATTGGCGCACCTCACAAGGTTGTGTTTGGGGGTTTCAGCGCCGAGGCGTTGCGCGATCGTCTCATCGACGGACAAGCTAAAGTGGTAGTCACCGCTGATGGGGGTTGGCGCAAAGATGCGATCGTTCCTCTCAAAGCTCAAGTAGATAAAGCTTTGGCTGCGATCTCTTGTGGGGCGGGCGTCCCGCCTGCCGATGATGGCGGGCAAGATGCCCGCCCCACAACTGTAGAGAATGTCATCGTTGTCAAGCGTACTGGTCAAGAAATACACATGGAACCTGGGCGCGATCGCTGGTGGCACGACTTGCAAAAAGGCGTTTCCGCCGATTGTCCCGCAGAACCGATGGATAGTGAAGACTTGCTGTTCATCCTCTACACTAGCGGCAGTACTGGCAAACCGAAAGGCGTCGTCCACACGACAGGTGGTTACAATCTATACACCCACATCACCACCAAGTGGATTTTCGACCTTCAAGATACCGATGTATATTGGTGTACTGCTGACATAGGTTGGATTACGGGACACAGCTACGTACTTTATGGCCCCTTGTCCAACGGTGCAACGACGCTGATCTATGAAGGTGCGCCGCGTGCGTCCAATCCCGGTTGTTTTTGGGATGTCATAGAAAAGCACGGCGTCACTGTTTTTTATACCGCACCTACCGCGATTCGCGCATTCGTCAAAGCGGGCGAACAGTTGCCTAACGCCAGAAATTTGTCTTCTCTGCGCTTGCTGGGAACCGTAGGCGAACCGATTAACCCGGAAGCTTGGATGTGGTATCACCGGGTGATTGGTGGGGAACGCTGTCCGATCGTGGATACCTGGTGGCAAACGGAAACTGGCGGGATTATGATTACGCCGCTACCTGGTGCGATCGCAACTAAACCAGGTTCTGCGACCCGTCCCTTCCCCGGAATTATCGCCGATGTTGTCGATTTGGATGGCAATTCTGTTGGCGATAACGAAGGCGGCTATCTAACTGTAAAATATCCTTGGCCGGGGATGATGCGGACATTGTACGGCGATCCCGATCGCTTCCGCCGCACTTATTGGGAACACATTCACCCCAAAGATGGGCAATATTTCTACTTTGCTGGCGATGGTGCCAGACGCGATGAAGATGGCTATTTTTGGGTGATGGGTCGGGTTGATGATGTAATTAATGTTGCGGGACACCGACTCGGTACGATGGAAGTCGAATCAGCTTTGGTGTCTCATCCTGCGGTAGCTGAGGCGGCTGTTGTGGGTAAGCCGGATGAACTGAAAGGGGAAGATATTGTTGCTTTTGTTACTTTGGAAGGCACGTATGAAGCAAGTGACGAACTGAACAAAGAACTGAAGCAGCACGTTGTCAGTGAAATTGGTGCGATCGCACGTCCTGGAGAAATTCGCTTTACCGATGCTTTACCGAAAACGCGATCGGGCAAAATTATGCGGAGATTGTTGCGAAATCTGGCTTCCGGTCAAGAAATTTCTGGCGATACTTCTACTTTAGAAGATCGGGGAGTTCTGGATAAGCTGCGGGAAGGAACTTAAGGAAAATTAACCGCAGATGAACGCAGATAATTATTTGCGTTTATCTGTGGTTTTATAAACTTTCCGGTTCAATACCTTGGGCGCGTAATTGCGATCGCAACATTTCCAACTCTTGTTCTGCTCGATCGGCACGTTGGCGTTCCTGTTCGGCACGTTGGCGTTCCTGTTCGGCTTGTTGTTGCATTTCTTCCTCTGGAAACAACACCAAATCACCCGCATCTGTGAAAAACCGCAGTTTCTTCTGGTAAATTCCCAAATACAACTCTAGCTGTTGACTCCACAGCCACCCCCTGTCATTTGGTACAATTTCCTGATATTGACCTTCTACCAAATGAAAACCCTTGAATTCCAGATCTGCTGGGTCAAACCAAAAATAATCCAGGGTACGAAATATATCCTGGTAAATTTGTTTTTTCAGACCTTTGTCAACAGATGCCGTTGAGTCAGATAAAAGCTCTACAATTACATGGGGATATTTACCATCCTCTTGCCACACAACCCAACTCTTGCGGTCTTTTTTTTCAGTTCCCAAAACTACAAAAAAATCCGGGCCACGAAAATATTCTGACTTACGCTGATTAGGACTGTAATAAACCGTCAGGTTGCCAGTAACGTAGAAGTCTTGACGTTCTCGCCACCACCATTTCAGCAAACGGATCAGCAGTTCGATTTGTTCGCGATGCAGGTCACTTTCCAAAGGCGGTTCCTCACTCCATAGGTCGCCAGGGGGAAACTGGATATCCTCTGCAATGTCTTGCAAAATCGGCTCTGAAGTAATGCCTTGAGACATATCAGCTACCCTTGTAGATATTAATCAATTTTAGCCTAAGTTTGGGCTCGTATTGGATAACCTCCTCGCACGTCCCGGAGAAATTCGCTTTACCGATGCTTTACCGAAAACGCGATCGGCCAAAATTATGCGGCGGTTGTTGCGAAATCTCGCTTCCGGTCAATAAGTTTATCCTGTATAACCTGCGGAACGGTAATCTGTCCTTGTTCCTGTAGGCGAATGGGGAATATTCTCATCTCAATGTTAGTGTTTTGTAACGAGTATGTCACAAGTTTAACTTTTCGACCTATCATATTTTATTAATCTTATCCAAGATTATTGGAAATTTCAACAGCGATCGCTTTCCCATTACCAAACCTCTTTTTTATCTCCCGCTCTTTTAAAATCAAGATAAAATATCAATAACAGCCTTTATAGATTTCAATCCCTCCCTAACATCCGTGGGTTCAATCCCAAATCTAAAATCGAATGACACGATTTATTCACGACCAATTTGCCAAAGATTATTTAGAAGAACTCTTAGCACCTTTTGGGGAAGTGAAAGCGCCTCGAAGGGTAGCAGCCGAAGTGAGGGAAATAGACGTTTGGTTTGACCCCACAACCAATACAGAGGTATATTGATGAACTAAGAAGAAACTCTCCCTCCCATCCGTTACAGTCAAATGTTCTCAAGTTACTGACCAATTTCCAAGCTAATTTGCAAACAACAGAAGATTTAGACCAAGAGGAAAGGAGTTTAATTATGAAGTTATCGCCTTTGTACATTCAATGGGAACAAGAAGCTCTCAAAAAAGGAGAGGAACAAGGAATTCAACAAGGAATTCAACAAGGAATTCAACAAGGAATTCAACAAGAGAAGCGTCTGATGATTGAGAGTATGCTGGAGGTTAAATTTGGGGTAGTTGATGAAAAGTTATCGCCAATTGTGGAAGCATTGATCCAATTGTCAACCAAGGAAGTTACCCAATTGATTATGCAATCTGACCGTGAGGAGTTATTAGGTCGGTTTAAGGGAGAAAATTGAGTGAGTAAGGTGGGCAATGCCCACCCTACCAACTTATTTAATCACGGCAGAATGACCCTGAATATCTGTCATCGGTTCAAACCGACCACCTAAGTATTTAGAGAGAAACTCCTCTGCTACGGCATAGAAGTGCAATCGATTTTCCGGTCGGGCAAAGCCGTGTCCTTCATCAGTGTAAAGGGCGTATTCCACCGGCAATCCAGCTTTCTGCATTGCTTCGACAATTTGATCGCTTTCTGACTGCTTCACCCGTGGGTCGTTGGCACCTTGACCGATTAGCAAAGGTTTATTGATGCGATCGATAAAAAATAAAGGCGATCGCGACTTCAAAAACTCCTCTTCCGTCTCCATATTTCCGATGCGATGGTACATTGACGCCTTCAGCGGTTCCCAATAAGGCGGAATAGTTTGCAACAGAGTAATCAAATTACTCGGCCCGACGATATCCACACCGCAGGCGAACACATCTGGCGTGAAAGTCAATCCCACCAAAGTTGCATAACCGCCGTAAGAACCGCCCATAATCGCAATCTTATTCCGGTCGGAAATGCCTTTTTCAACCAACCAATTAACGGCGTCAATCAAGTCGTCGTGCATTTTGGCTGCCCATTCGCGATTGCCAGCATTCAAAAATGCTTTACCGTAGCCTGTGGAACCGCGAAAATTCACTTGCAGCACCGCATAACCCCGATTAGCCAACCATTGCGCCTCGGAATCATAACCCCAGTAATCCCGCGCCCAAGGGCCGCCGTGAACAAGTAGGACTGTGGGAACCCCCCCTCTGTCCCCCCCCCCGTCCACAGGGGGGATGAAAGGGGGGGTTGTCAAGTAGCCGTGGATAGTCAAGCCGTCCTGCGCCTCGTAGGAAACTGGCTGCATTGGCGCTAGCTGTAACCCTTCCAGCTTGGGTTGATTGCTAAATAGGAAAGTGCTGGTTTTGCGATCGCGGTTGTAAGCGTAGTAGTAAACCGGGCCATTGTCGGTAAGATAAGCCACCAGCCAGTTTTTGTCTGCTAAGTCGCGACTGGAAATGGCGAATTCTCCAGGACGGACTTTTGCGATCGCCTCAAAATCCTCAGCGATACTTTCATCTAAAACGTTCCACTCTTGCTTATCTTTGTAGAAAGAAACCGCCTGGATGACTCGCGTTATTGGCTGAATCATTACGCCACCAACATCGTATTGGGGATCTTCGGCGATAACGCTTTCTTCACGAGTCGAGAGGTCTAGGGCCAAAAGACGCTGGGCATTAGCATCGTGATTGCCCTCAATATAAAGGGTTTTGCCATCAGCCGAGAAGCTGACTGGCCCGCCTTCCTCATCTGGCCCCCAGTGGCGCAGGGTTTCCCACTCTTTGTCAGTCGTTTCCCGGAATAAAAAGTCGGAACCACCATCAGGCGTGCTAGCTATAGCTGCACGCACCTGGAACTCGGCGTCAGCTGTCCAACTGACGATGTTACCTGGGTTGTCGGTATCGAACTCAACGGCACCATTTTTCAGGTTGACGCGGTAAACGTCAAACTTTTGGGGGTTGTTGAGGTTCATCCCCACAATCATTTCATCTGGGAATTTGGGGTCAAGTCCCATCGGCTGTGCTTTCACACCTTGGAATGGCGTTAAGTCGCGGACAATATTGGAGTGAATATTGACCGAGAACAGGTGAAAGTTCTCGTCGCCGTCCGAGTCTTGCATATAAATCAGCTGGTCGGCATTATAAGTCCAGAAGAAAATCCGGATACCGCGCTTTTTGTCGGCAGTGATCGTGCGATCGTCCTCCATTCCCACCGTTCGCAGCCACACCTGCAAGACATTCTTCTCGTCGGGCGCAATATATGCTAAGTACTTACCATCCGGCGAAAGCCTGGGACTGGTTCGTTCGGGATTCCCGAAGAGAATTTCGCGGGGAATCAGCGGTGGTAGCTGGTTAGCCTCTAGCTCGACGGTTGCAGTTTGCATGGTTTCCTCGTATGCTTGACTCCCCTATTGGGGTCTTTTGGAATTATTATGCTGATGTTCATGGTAAACATTTTTTTAGGGACACGGCATAATTAAAATTTTGGCACGCCGACATTATGTGATGATGCCGTGTCCCTACAGCATAATTGACTTAAAAGAACCCTAATTTAGATGAATCAATCGGATGAAGACGCGATCGGTTAAATTACACTGTAACCATTCCCTATTTTTGAAAGGTCAAGCTCGGCTTATGAAGACAGACAGCAGCGCGAACAAGGCATTGACTAAATCTCTGGCTGGAATAGTTTTAGGCGTTTTAGCTGGGTCGGGAGTGTCTATTTGTCTATTGCCTCAACCTACTTTGGCGCAGATAGATGATGCTCAACCTTCGCTAAACGTGCGGCCAAATGCGCGGCCAAGGAATGTTCAACCGCTTCCCGCCGCCCTACCAGGAGATTACGAAATTAAAGGAAATGAGTTGCAACGATGCGCCTTGAATGCTACCAATAACAAGAAAAATTGTACTGCTGTCGTGTCTGGCTACGAACAAATTGTAATCTACGGCACTCAGCTTTTTAGCCAAGGGAATTTGCCAAGTGCGGAGTCTATATTTCGACAATTGACTCGATCGCACCCCACTGAGGCAACACCTCACTATAAATTAGGAGTAACTCTTGACCGTCTAGGCAGAACAGATGAAGCCATTACCGAATACCGCCAAGCAATTCAAATTAGTCCCAAACACGCACTAGCTCGTAACTCTTTGGGTGTGGCTTTGGCTAGGCAAGGTCAGCTACCAGATGCAATTAACGAGTGGCGGTCAGCTATTCAAATTAATGCGGAATATGCAGACGCTTTGACTAATTTGGGTTTAGGTTTGTTGCAGCAAGGACAGGAAGCGGAGGCAGTAGAAAGCCTTAAAAAGGCAAAGGAATTATTTATGAAGCAAAAGGAATTTCAGAAAGCTAAACAAGTTGACGAACTTTTGCAGCGAATAGCTTCTCAAGCTACCTAAATCGCAGGTTTTTATAATTACGGCGATTTGCTATATCTCTATAAATCGGGTTTCTTGGAGAAGCCCCTCTTTTTCAGTTTTTCGGTAAAGACTTGATAATACATTCTGCTGGCATGACAACTAAACTGTTTGTATTCAAAACGGTACATTGTCGCACGACTTCTGCCAAAGCAGGATACATTCCCACCTCTAGTCTAGTTATTGCCTCTTTTGCTGCTGGTTGATACTGCATCAGCCAGGGATTTTTGGCTATATGCTGCGGTGTAAAAGCTAATTCTTCTATCATCCAAAAATCAACTCCATATTTTTGAATAAAGTTTTTCAGTTCTTCTGGATCTAGAGTGTACTGAGCATTAATTAGATCGATCGCACGCTGGCGTATCTGAGCGTAGTATTTTGTATGGTAAGGCAGAGAATATTCGGAACTTACTAGGATGGAACGTTTGCTAAAGGTTGGGAGAAGATTCGCTTCGCCTTCTAAAGATGCGATCGTAATATCTTTTGGTTGCTTTTGAAAAAATTGGTATAGTTCTGGCGATCGACCTATTTTGTAAGCAGTTCTAGGAAAGTTCTTCAAAAAGTTGGGGTGTAAGATCAGTGCTGCTGCGATCGCACCAGTCACCCACAGCTTCCAATTATATCCCCTTTCCTTACCATTCTCTTTGGCATCTGTCAAGGAATGCAGAACTGCATCCAGTAACAGGGTGAGTGCTAGTCCACCTGCTAGAGCCAAAACAATTCGCAGGGTATGTTCAGTATAACGACTGGGACAATAAAGTTTAAACAGCAGCGCATGAGCAGCGAAAAACATTACCAAAGATGCCAAGACAATCTCGCCCAAAATTTTGAAGCTACTTTTAACCTGTTTAATTAAAGGAAAGCGCGACGGATATCGTAATAAAAATGGCAATGAAAACCCCAACAAAATTGATTGCGGCTTTAGCCACGGTAGCAAACCGCTGTCTTTGCCATTTAGCCAAAAAACCAAAGAATTGCTGTGAAAAAACTTAGCTCTTCCTCCCGGTAAAAACTCCGGTAAAGTCCTAGCTACACTTCCTGTAATAGTTGGGCCATATTTAGCTGATGCTATCATTGATGGTAACACTGATAGCAAAGCAACTCCCAGTGCTATAACGCAGAACGCATAATATTTCCTATTTCCTGATAAACCAGGTAATCCCTTTTCCCAATTCCACAACCGCAGGAACAATACAACTAGGGAAATCGGCAACAATAAAGGATAAAATAAACCTTGTAGTGCAACAGTCACCAGACAAGGTAGCCAAGAACGCCGTAACAAATAGTACAAAAATGCTGTAAAAAGCGGATATAAAAACGCTCTTGGTGTAGCCGAAACCAAGTCATCTTTCATCCAGAGACTTTGATTTAGCAACAGCGTAGAAATAAACCCACTAATTGGTAAAGGTAAGATCTGCATACAGATCCCAAAAACGTAAACTGTTGTTATCAATCCCAATACCATTGGCAGAATTTTACTTAACAGCAAGGGAGGAATACCAACTCCTGTCATGATCTGATAAATAGCGCTATATCCAGGAGGTGTAACTGATTGGTAATAATCAGCAATTAAATCGTTAGGCAGCAACTGTGGATCGGCAAACCTCTGCATCAAAAATACATATTGCCGCGCATCATCCTGGACGACGTACTCACTACCTAAACCTTTTTGAAGTCCTAGAATGCCGTAAATTGTGGCAAAAATCAGGCTCAAACCCAACCAAAAAAGCACTTTATTTTTGGATGGTTTGGCAAGCGGAGCGGTTAAAAGTTGATGCAAGCGTTTGATTAGCATGAAAAATAAGTTGGTTTTGTGTTTGTTTAGAAACCCGGTTTCTTGGAGAGTTTAGCCATTTCTTTGTAGGTTGGGTTGAGCGCGAGCGAAACCCAACGCATTTGCCCTAGTTTCGTGCCTCAACCCAACCTACAAAGCGTGTCCATTTTTCGGTTTAGCAAAGGTATTGTTGGAGAAACCTGGTTTCTGAATACATTCGGCTTTTAGCATTATTAAGTCACCACCCTCGAAAACAGAACAGCGATCGACAAATTTTGATAGTGCGGGAATAGTTCCTTGTTCTAAACTTGATATGGCTTCTTTTGCTGCTGGCTGATATAGTTCGATCCAACGCCTGTTAGCGGCATCCATTTGATTGAAATATTCAGGTGTAAACGCTGAACTATCCAATAGCCAAAAATCCACGCCATACTTTTGAATAAATTGTCGCACTTGGTTGATATCGGGATTGTATTGAGCGTTAATCAAATCCATTACTCTCTGGCGAATTTGAGCATAGTACTTTGTATGGAAAGGCAAGGAATACTCCCTGGCAACTAAAATTGGCCGTTGAGCAAAGGTTGGTAGGTTATTGGCTTCTAATGATAAGGAGGCTACTAAACTATCTTTTGGTTGCTGTTGCAAGAATTTGTAAAGTTCAGGAACTTCACCAACTACGTATCCCGGTCTTGGAAAAAATCTCAAGGAGTTGGGATAAAACACTACTGCTAAAAAAATCAAAAAGCTAAAGATTAAAGGCAAAAGACTTACCCCCCTCAATCCCCCCGCAACGGGGGGAGGATAAAATCGGAAGGCGGCATCCATTAGGGAAATTAATAGGATTGCAGAAGCGATCGCAAATACAATTCGCAAGCTATGCTGTGTATACCGGCTAGGGCCATAAAGCTTAAACATCAGCAGATGTGCGGCAAAAAACATCCCGAAGGATGCGATCGCAATTTCACCTAAAACTTTAATCTTGCTTGTCACCTGACTCGTCAAAGGGAAGCGAGACGGAAATACCAGTAAAACTGGTAATAATACGCCAATAAAAATTTGTGCGGGGCCAACATAAGGAAAAATGCCCGTTTCTGGCCCTGCAAACCAATATCGCAAAGGATTGTTATCGTAAAAAAAGCTTACTCTGGCACCTGCCATAAAATCTGGTATCAACTTGGCTTGACTAATTGTAATCAGCGGGCCAAATTTAGAAGATGTCAGCGCATAAGGTAGCAGGGATAAAAAGGCTACTCCTAATCCTGTGACGCTGAAAAGATAATCTTTGCGATCGCGCGATAATGTCAGCCGTCCGTTTGACCAATTCACCAGCCTCAGCAGCAAGACACCGCCAGAAATGAACGCCATCGGCGCGAAAAATAACCCCTGTAATGCGATCGCTACCAACGTAGGTATCCACGAACCGCGCAACAAATAATATAAAAACGCGGCAAACAACGGATAAGCGAAAGCTTTAGGCGTCGCAGAAGATACATCATTCCTCATCCAAATACTGTGATTCAACAGTAATGCACTGAGAAATCCAGCAGCTGGCACCGGCAATATCTGCATTGAGACGCCAAAAACGTAGACTGTCGTCACCAATCCCAGTATCATTGGTAAAATTTTACTCAGCAGGAGTGGCGCAACACCCATGACGGCCATCAACCAGTAAAAACTCGCAAATCCCGGTGGTGTAATAGATTGATAATACTCAGCCATTAAATCGTTACGCAGCAATTCGCGATCGACGAACCGCTGCATCCAAAACACAAACTGCCGCGCATCATCCTGTGCCACATATTCACTGCTAAAGGCTTTCTGGAGAACTTGAGAAGCGTAAATTGTGGCAAAAGTCAAGCTCAAAACAAACCAGAAAATAACTCTCGGTCTAGAGTTTGTGGAAATAGGCGCGGTGAAAAACTCGTGCAGACGTTTGATTAGCATGACAGAATTGCACAACGGGGGTATGATTTTAAAGGTTGGCGGCACTCAAACTTAAGCTGTAATCGTTTTCTATGGTAATTTACCTTATCTATGGAGTTTTAATTTTAGCTACAGTTAGTCTAAATAGTATCGTCACTAAATCTAAAAGGCAAGCTTTTAGTTTATGGTTGAGTTACGGTTTGCCTGCCTTAGCAATGGCGATTTTCTCTTGGATTGTCTCTTTGTCTAATTTCTGCGGCGACTTTAATAAATCCTACTATCCTGCTGGCAGACTGATTATCGAAGACCCATCAAGGTTATATGAGTGGGGTAAAGGCTTAGGATTTGTAAATATTCCGATTTTCGCTATTTTATTTACACCTATTTCTTTTTTGCCGAAACTGGCCGCTCAAATTTTAATTACCATTTTAGGATTGATCTCCATTTTCCTGTCGGGATATCTGTTGTTAAAACTAACCAAAGCTTCGGGATGGCAGCAATTAGCAATAGCAGGATTGATTATAGTTAATGGCCCTTTGTATTACAGTTTAAAGCAAGGAAATTCGACACATTTTGTGTTTTTAATGCTGATTGCCGCTTTATTTTGTATGCGGGATCGGCGAGAAATTTGGCTGGGGATTTTATTAGCGATCGCAGCCTTAATCAAAATTCCTCTTTTCCTACTTGGCGTTTATTTTGCCATGCGGGGACGCTGGCGAGTCGTAGTGGGATTTAGCGCCGCACTACTAGCGATTGTGGCCACATCCATACTATTGTTTGGCGTAGATTTACACATAACTTGGTTTGAAAAATGTATTCTCAGTTTTGCCGGTAAACCGATCGGTGCATTTAACGTTCAGTCAGTCGATGGTTTCTTAGTTCGTTTGTTGAATGATGTCGATTTAAAAAGTTGGCAACCTCTAGAAATCAGTTGGCAATTTAAAGTCCTGCGATACTTATTAATCTCACTATTAGTGGGTGGTACTATCTGGGTTTGTTGGCGTTCTAAACCACCGCAAACCATAGAAAGCGAATATTTAGAATTTTCGATCGTCCTTAGTCTCGCATTGCTAATCGCTCCGATTTCTTGGACACACTATTATTTATATTTAGTGCTACCATTATCCTTGTACATTTGCGATCGACTAGCAGTTCCTCAAGGGAAAATTTGGTTTAACTTAGTCGTGCTATCTACTATATTAGTATCGCTTCCGGTGATACTGGATCGACCAAGCAATCCCATATTTCAATTTTTTGTATCGAAATTCCTCATTTCCCATTACTTCTTCGGTGGACTCATGTTATTGGGAATACTATTAGCTGCCAAATGGCTTAGAAACCCGGTTTCTGGGTGAGATAGAGAAACCCGGTTTCTTGGACAATACCTTCGCCATTTCTTTGTAGGTTGGGTTGAGCTAGAGCGAAACCCAACTCATTTGTCCTAGTTTCGTGCCTCATATCATGTCCGGTTAATCAATTATGATATCTGTAGTAGAGCCCTTGGAACGAAACCCAACCCGAACTTAAAGCTAAAGTTGGGTTTCACTCTGTTCAACCCAACCTACGGCAATAAAATTTATTACTTTGTAGGTTGGGTTGAGCTAGAGCGAAACCCAACAAATGCGTTGGGTTTCGTGCCTCAACCCAACCTACAAAGCTAACCAAAATCCAAAATCCAAAATCCAAAATCGAATGAACCTCCGACCCAATCAACGCATCAAACTAGACGATACGGATGATAGCCTATTCTACTCCTTCCCGCGTTTCGTCACCCACGTAGACGAAGGCTTTATCCAACAACTGACCGATTTGTACCGGGAACGGCTCAAACCTAACACCCGCATTTTTGATATGATGAGCAGTTGGGTTTCTCATCTACCAGATGAGATACAATTTTCTCATGTCGAAGGTCATGGACTTAACGAAGAGGAACTGGCGCGTAATCCCCGACTAAATCATTACTTTGTCCAAAACCTGAACGAAAACCCCAAGTTACCTCTGCCAAATGAAGAATTTGATGCCGTTCTAAATTGCGTTTCCGTTCAGTATTTGCAATATCCAGAAGCGATTTTTTCGGAAATTCACCGCATCCTGAAACCCGGTGGAATAGCCATTATCAGCTTCTCCAACCGAATGTTTTCTCAGAAAGCAATTGCTGCGTGGCGGGATGGTTCGGAAACTAGCCGAGTTGAACTGGTAAGACGCTATTTTGAGTCGGTGTCGGGATTTAGCACGCCGGAAGTTATTATCCGCGCTTCTACGGCTCCCAGCTTCTTACAATGGATGGGGGTTGGCGGTGGCGATCCGTTCTATGCGGTAATTGCCTCCCGCTTGTAGCGGTGTCCCCGGTTTGTAGGGTGCGTTACGCTGTCGCTAACGCACCCTACCGCGCCAGATCTGGCCGCACCCGATCGGCCCCTCTACACAAATTTTTACAAAAAAACTTCTGCCAGGAGGCACTATTAGGTATAATTCACAGGAAGCATTTTGGTCTGAGGAGTTGACAATAATAAATTCACCAGTCTTTTATCCGGGAGGGGAGAGCGTCAAAGCATCCAATTCGGAGACGCCTTCCTGCTATGACGCAGTTGTAATCGGCGGCGGCTTTTTCGGTTGCCGAATTGCGCTGTATCTAAAAGAACATCTAAACAAAGTACTCATTGTGGAACAAGAAGCTGATATTCTGCAACGCGCATCTTATGCAAATCAAGCTAGAGTTCACAATGGTTACCACTATCCGCGCAGTATATTGACTGCTTTGCGTTCCAGAGTTAACTTTCCTAGATTTGTCAGCGAATACCGAGAATGTATTGATACCAGCTTTGATAAATATTATGCGATCGGCAAAACCATCTCAAAAGTAACTGCCAATCAATTTAAGATATTTTGTCAGCGCATTGACGCTTTTATAGAACCAGCACCTCCAAACATCACCAACCTTTTTAACAGCAACATAACTGAAGGAGTATTTTCTACTAAAGAATATGCGTTTAATGCAGTAAAGCTCAAACATAGAATGTTGAATGACCTGGAGAAAGCCAGCGTAAAACTCAGCGTCAATTCAAAAGTGATCAAAGTCCAAGAGACAGATAACGTAGGTATAAAAGTTTTTATAGAATCTTCAGAAAGCTTTAACATAGTTACAACAAAATACGTTTTTAACTGCACTTATTCAGCAATTAACCAGATTCTTCATACTTCTAATCTGCCAACAATTCCCCTGAAGCACGAGTTAGCTGAAATGGCATTAGTAGAAGTTCCCGATCCGCTTCGCAATCTTGGTATTACAGTTATGTGCGGGCCTTTCTTTTCCATCATGCCTTTCCCAGCACGAGGACTGCATACCCTCAGTCACGTCCGGTACACTCCCCACTGTTTTTGGCAAGACAAAGACGCTGATGTAAAAACAGTTAATCCTAAAGTTGGAAATAAAACTAACTACCCATATATGATCAGAGATGCAGAAAGATATATGCCGATTCTTAAAGAGTGTCGTTACGCAGACTCTCTCTGGGAAGTCAAAACAATTCTGCCTCAAAGTGAGGTAGATGATAGCCGACCGATTTTATTTAAAAAACATCACGGCTTAAAAAACTTTTATTCTGTATTGGGTGGTAAAATTGACAATATTTATGATGTTCCCCCTGAACTTAAATTTTTAGAGCTAACAAGAGGCGTAATCTAATGGCAATTTATGATTTTTTCGTTTCCGTAGTTGCTCCACTTTCTAACGACTCAAAAATTGTCAGACATTTTGTTGCCGAAGTAATGCAAGTATTGCGGGACAATTATGCTAACTACGAACTGGTTTTAGTTAACGATGGTTCGGAAGATGACACCTCCGAACAGGTAGCCGCACTATTAAAAGAATATGAATGTATTCGATTAGTTAATCTCTCCAGAAGTTTTGGGACTGATGTTGCTATTTCATCTGGATTAGATTCTGTGATTGGAGACTTTGTAGTTGTGATGCTTCCCGAATCCGATCCGCCAGAACTGATACCAGAACTCATTTTACAAGCTCGAAACGGTTATGATATTCTAATTGGCATCCGTAAAAACCGTTCTGGCGAACCTTGGTGGATGAGATGGGGTGCAAATTTATTTTACTGGAGTTGCAAACGAATATTTAAAATACCGCTCATCAAAAACGCGACGCAGTTTCGGGTATTGAGTAGAGCCGTTGTCAATGCAATAATTCAAGTTAACGATAAGTATCGATACTTACGTCTACTCAGTTTCTACGTTGGTTACAGAAGCAGGACTTTTACCTACGAAATCGTCAAAAGATACAGAAAACCGAAAGTAAAAGGATTCTTGGAAAATGTTGATATAGCTTTGCAGGTAATCGTCGTAAATTCTGTGCGACCATTGCGATTTGCAAGTTATTTAGGACTGATTGCGAGTATTTTTAATATACTCTACATCGGTTATATTGGGGTTGTTTACTTATTTAAAGCTCATGTTGCGGAAGGATGGGTGACTATATCGTTTCAAAATGCTTTGATGTTCTTTTGCATCTCAATGGTGCTGACTATTTTGTCTGAGTATGTGGGATTCATATTCGATCGGTTGAAAGGATGGCCTGCGTATTATATCGCGGAAGAAAAGCAGAGTTCAGTTTTAATTGCCGATCGCGATCGCAGAAATGTCGTAAAAAGCTCAGAGAATATACAAGTTTAGGCTACCAGTTATCGCCGGGACAGTGGAACCCCACCCCCAACCCCTCTCCGTTGCGGAGAGGGGAGACTATTACTCCCCCTCTCCGTTGCGGAGAGGGGGTTGGGGGGTGAGGTTTGTCCCGCCGATAACTGGTAGCTCAAGTTTAGGTGTACAATACCTCGATGACTGGAAAAAACATCTTGCCAAATCAACCTGCATGGGAACTTCCCAACCACAAAATTGATGAGTTGCTTGCCAAGCGAAGTCGATACTGTGTCTGCATTCCCGTCATCAATGAGGGGTTAAAGATCCGCACTCAGTTAGACCGCATGAGAGGAATATCTAAAGATTTCGATGTTATTATTGCCGATGGCGGTAGCACCGATAATTCCCTAGCTTTGGATGTCATATCTGAGTTAGGTGTACGCACCTTGCTGACCAAACAAGATTCTGGTAAACTGAGCGCTCAGATGCGGATGGCTTTTGCTTATGCCATGCAGCAGGGATACGAGGGAATCATTGCTATTGATGGTAACAATAAAGACGATCCAGAACCAATTTCTACTTTCGCGCAAGCACTTGATACGGGATTCGATCACATTCAAGGTTCGCGCTTTATAAAAGGGGGAAAAGAAATTAATACCCCGTGGATAAGGTTAATGGCAGTCAAATTAATTCACGCTCCTTTAATTAGTCTTGCCGCCGGTTTTCGATATACTGATACTACCAATGGCTTTCGCGCTTACAGCCGTAAGTTCTTGTTAGATCCTAGAGTAGCGCCTTTTCGAGAGGTATTTTCAGGTTACGAACTGCACTATTATCTCGCAATTCGAGCCGCTCGTTTAGGTTTTCGAGTTAAAGAGTTGCCAGTATGTCGTCGATATCCATCAAAAGGCCCGGTTCCAACTAAGATTAGTCCGATTAAGGGAAATCTCATAGTTATGAAAACTTTACTCAAAGCCTGTCTGCATAGATATAATCCACCTTCTACAAACAACTAACAGAAGCGAGGAAGTAAATGAGTACTGCGCTGATTGGATACACGGGATTTGTTGGCGGTAATCTGATTCGTCAACGTCAGTTTGATGAACTGTACAACTCTAAAAATATTGAATCTATTGCTGGCAAAAATTTTGAATTAATTGTTTGTTCAGGCGCACCAGCGGTAAAGTGGTTAGCCAACAAAGAGCCAATTAAGGATGCAGAAACCCTCGATCGCCTCAAGGGATGTCTCGGTCAGGTTTCTGCTAGCAAGGTTGTTTTGATTTCAACGGTTGATGTTTATCCGGTTCCTATTAAAGTTGATGAAGAAACTGAAATAGATACTAAGGATTTGCATCCTTATGGAAAACATCGGCTTGAGCTAGAAAAATTTGTGTGCGATCGCTTTGATACATCGATTATCCGTTTACCTGGTCTTTTCGGATCTGGACTCAAAAAGAATATCATTTATGACTTCATTCACAATAACAATGTCGAGCAAATACATCAGGATAGCGAATTCCAATTTTATTACCTCGATAATCTGTGGCAAGACATTCAAACAGTCTTAAGCAACAATTTGAAATTGGTGAATTTTGGGACTGAGCCAACTAGCGTTAAAGAGGTGGCTCTCGAAGGTTTTGGAATTGATTTCGCTAACAAACCCCCCAATCAGCCAGCCAGATATGACATGAGAACTAAGTACGGTCATCTGTTTGGTAATCCTACGGATGTTTATATGTACGCGAAGGAACGGATCTTGGCAGAATTGAAAGATTTTGTATCGAAGCAAACTCTGCAAAAAAGTTAAAAGTAACTATGAAGATAGCCATTTCTAATATAGCTTGGCAACTGGAAGAAGAGGAAGCGATCGCGTCCCTCATGCAGAATCTCAACATCACAGGTGTAGAGGTAGCACCCACCAAAATGTGGAATTCTTCCTTATCCGCTAGCGATTCTGAAATTGCCGCTTACAGAAAATTTTGGGAAAGCCGAGGTATTCAGATTGTCGCCATGCAAGCTTTGCTATTTGGCAGAAATGACTTGACTATTTTCCAGGATGCTCAGAAGCGAAAAGAAACTATTGAATATTTATCGGGTATCATCGAACTGGGTGGTAAACTGGGTGCAACAGCGCTTGTGTTTGGTTCTCCAAAAAATAGAAGTATTGGCAATGTAGAATCTCAAGAAGTTGAACAAATTGCCATAGATTTTTTTTACGCGCTAGGTGAAGTGGCTTTAAAAAATGATGTAGTTTTTTGTATTGAACCAAATCCTACTGCTTACACTTGTGACTTTATTACGACTTCCAGTCAAGGTTTAGATCTCGTCAATACAGTTGATAGCGATGGTTTTGGTCTGCATTTAGATGCAGCTGGAATGACGATGAGTGAAGAAGCGATCGGGCCATCTCTCCAACAAGCTTTTCAGCGTTTGTGTCACTTCCATATCAGCGAACCCAATTTAGCTCAAATTGGTACAGGAGGAGTCGATCATCAAACTTTTTCTAAAACCTTATCAGACCTTAACTATAAAGGTTGGAAATCCGTGGAAATGAGAGCCCAAAATCCTGATTCAAATATTTCTGGCGTAGAACAAGCACTGCAAATAGCTATTGAGTATTATGCAACCTAAAGAACCTCACCCCCCTACCCCCCTCTCCGACCTCGGAGAGGGGGGAAAAATAGACCCTCCCCAACCTCACAGAGGTGTCTATTTCTCCCCTCCCCGTTGACGGGGAGGGGTTGGGGGTGGGGTTCCGTTAATATTTGCATCTTAATTTTCATCAAACCTTGTCCAAATCTAAGCTGAAAAACCAATGTCTAGCGATAACAAACCTGAAAATACCAATATATTCGCCATTTTTTCAGTGGCAGTAATATCCTTTTTGATTTTAATCCCCATTGTCAATGCCATACGTATACCTTTAGGGACAAATAATACAGGATTAGTTTCAATAGCTACCATAAAAAAAATAAGTCCTTATACTAACTACTTACGATTCTTACTTTTCCTTGCCGTTCCATTTCTGGTAGCAGTTATTGTCGCGAGCAAAAAGCCAGATTTCGTAACCCGACAATGGCAGTTTATCAAAAAAATAGGTAGATTTTTAATCGATACCAAGTTTTATACAGTTTTTTCCTTCATTTTACTTTTGTCGTGGGCAATTAACAGAACCTATGGATACTTAAGCTTTCCCTTAGATGACACATTTCACGAAGGCGAATACTTAGGATTTTTGCCTAATTTCCTTACTCAAACCAAGCCATTTTTGAATACAGTTATGATTCACGGATTTGGTTTGAATGTTTTGACTAGCCTCATCGCCAACAAACTAGCTACTCATTCCAATGTAATTGCCTTAACCCGGTTTTTTCGGATGACTCAAGGTTTGCTTACATACCTAGCTTGTTTTTGGCTAACTTGGGAGATTATCTCTTCGGTCAAATTTAATATACCCAAGCGAAATATTTTTCTTTTATTCTGCGCTTTATTTACTTTTTTTGACGGATTTATCTTTGAAATTGCCAAAGGTATTCACCAAGGTAGAGATGTATATTTATTAGTGCAACTAGCTTTAACTATAAGATTTTTTAGGATGGCTATCCTAAATAACTTAAGTAGAGCCGAAAAAATAATTTTGCCGACTATTGTAGGAATATCGTTACCTGTAAGTATTCTATATGTGTACGATCGGGCCATATATTTCATTTTAATTTACCTCGTTTGTTGTGCTTTAGCCATCTTTTTAAACCAAAAATTTTCTAGAGATTGGCTGATCGGTTCTGGTTTTGGTATAGTTACTTCTTCAGTAGCTCTAATTATTATTTTAGGGGTAGATCAAGTTTTAGCAATACTATCGCAAATTTCATATTGGGGTCGGTATGGCAGATACATGACATTTATTGCGTTACCGTCTCTTGATTGGGAATCTCTACCAATTTGGCGTTCTTTCACCTTTTTAACTTTAGTTATAATTTTAGGTGCTATCTATTTATTCCTGGAATATCAGAAGTATTGTAACTTAAAAGAATTTTGTGCAAATAATAGTTTAATTATTATCCTATTCTTCTCTTCTTTAGTATACTCAAGAATCGCTTTAGATAGGAGCGATTACGGTCATGTCGCTCCTGGTGCGCTGATGAGCGTATTTTTACTAACTCTGATTTGTGTAAATCTCTTCAAACAGCAAATTGAAAATTTAAAATTAACGCTGCACTATTGGGTGACTTTGCTGATAATTTCACTGGCAATCTTAAACCCATTTTTTAGACCATATAATGCTTATCTAAACTTGGATGCCATTCAAAAAACATATCAGATACCAGATACAAACATTATCAAAAAAGATTATTTAGATGCTTTTAATACTCTCAAGCCTGAAATTGATAAGCTATCCTGTTTCTATGGTCTTACATCAGAAGGTTTGTGGTATTATTTGTTTCAAAAACCTTCTTGCTCAAAATTTATCTACGTTTATTACGCCCAACCTCCGCTCGCTCAAAAAATTGTAGTTAGCGAAATTGAAGAAAAGAAGCCCAGACTAATTTTATTTACAAACGACTTCTGGTCTAACGCTGTAGATAATATCCAAGTTTCTGATTCAGCTTCTATCATCTATCAATACTTCTTAGAAAAATACAAACCCTACACCCTTATAGGTTCTCACTGGTTCTGGAATCAGCGAAATAAAAAGCTGAGTTTCATTAAAAATCAAGGTAGTATCCAGAATGGATATATGGATACAGTAGTGCCTGAAAAAATTAAAAGAAGGCATAGTGTACCGTTGGGTGGATGGGCTGTTTTGCCTAAACAAGTTAGACCAGCAGATGCAGTTTATATCAGCTACGGTTCCCAAAATAAATTGATTGCAGTTGCCAGAGTTAATGGTGCTAGGCCCGATGTCGCTAAAGTATTAGCTAATGATGCTTACACGCAATCAGGTTGGTCACTCTTGCTTCCGATCAAGACTTTACCAACTGGCAATAACGTCCTGAGAGTATGGAGTTACGATGCTAAAGGCGAACAGCTTGAACAAATAGGTAAAGACATCAATATTAACCTGGTTGATTGAATCAATCAATTTGTAGGTTGGTTTGAGGTAACGAAACCCAACCATCTGAGGCTAACAAGTTCGGTTTCGTTATAAGGGCTTTGTCTGTTAGAATCGTTGGTTAAATTTTTACCGCAGATGAAGACAGATGTAGACGCTATCGCGGCTTCCCGCAGGGTACGCAGATGAACGCAGATAAGAGCGCGAATTTTTTTTTCAGGTATGTTGTTGCGCTTCAGCGCTCTTTAAGATAGCGCTAAAGCGCAACAACATACCAAATATTTAACTATGGCTAATCGACCGGACATGATATTAAATGCGCGACAGCTTATACCCCAGAAAGAAACCCGGTTTCTTAGGTCAGGTCAGAATGGGGCAAGATCTCAGTTTATTGTTCCAGTTTTTCCAGAATTTCTTTAGCTTGGGCACACAAATCGTCATGACAGTAACCGTTGCTAGCTATCAAGCAACCCCACTGATTCACATCGCCGCGATTGTATTTCAGGGGAGAACCATCTAGATAGGTGAATTTGCCGCCAGCTTCTGTCAAAATTAGTTCTGGAGCAGCCATGTCCCAGTCTTTCGGTGCAGATTTGCCGGAAAGAGAGATGTAGATATCTGCCTGCTGTTCGATAATAGTGACGATTTTGCAACCTACACTGCCAACATATTTTTTATTTTTGCAAGGCAATTGCTGCAAGAGATTATTGAAGCGATCGTCTCGGTGGGTGCGACTGACTACTATAGATAAATCCTCAAGATTGTGGCGCGAGGACACCCGCACTGGCTTTACCTGTCCATCGCGAGTTTCCACAAACGTGCCACCGCCTTTAGTAGCATAGTACACTTTTTCAGTTTCGGGCCATGCAACCGCTGCCACTATTGGACATCCTTCATATGCTAAGGCAATCTGAACAGCGTATTCGCCTGTCTTGTCAATAAAGTCTCGCGTCCCATCTAAGGGGTCAACGATCCAAATCCAAGGTTCTGCTAAAGGCGATGACAATACTCCTTTAGACTGAAATTTATACGTCTCTTCACTCAAATAACCAAAGTCTTGCAATCCGAAAGAAGCTTGCAAATTGTCCAAGATGTACTGGTTGGCTACCACATCGGCAGCAGTAACCGGGCCATCCTTTTTTTCTTGAATATCCAGGTCACCTGTGTGGGCTTCGCCGCGATAGTAAGACCGCAGGATGTCTGCTGCGCCCCAAGCAACTGAGCGTGCGATCGCAGCTACTTCCTCTAATCCTTCAAATCTGTTTTCGCCTAAAGATTTTAATACTGTCACGCTACGATTCCTTTACTATTTGCAGATTGGTGGAGCATATCCAGTAACGGCAGCAATTCTATATCAGGGTGGTGACAACTTATATATAAACCAAACCCTGCTTTTTTAAGCTAGCACCCGCAAGCCGCAATCCTATGCCAATGCCCATGATAACTGGAAATTTAATGCTAGGGACGAGTTTATGAATATTTTTCGTTTTTACTGCTGGCATTTGGCTAAAACCCGGCTCTACAAGCTCAAAACTTCCTCCATCCACCGACGAGTTCCAAAAAATTGACAGCTTAGGGAAGCAACTTTAGCCGCCGATGCCAAGGCGTCAGTAAAGTTTTGGCGCAAAATGTAATGACAGAAGGCACCGTGGAAAACATCGCCAGCACCCAGCGTATCGATCGCCTTAATTTTGGGAACTTCCACCCACCCCGGCGTACTTTGGGAAATATACCTAATCGGTTTTTCTCCCTGGGTGATCGCGATATGTGGAATTCCCTGAGATGAAAGATAGGTTATTACCTCCTGCTCATTTTGGCAACCTGGTGGATAAAAGTTAGCCGAACAAACAGCGTAATCTACAAATGGCAATAACTCTTCAAATCCCGGCTTCCAGCTGCCCCCATCTATGACAACCGGGATATTTTTTGATTTAGCTAACTCTACCATTGTTTGTCCAATTTGCATCTGGTGTCCGTCAACTAACACAATATCGATCCCAAACACAATGTCGGAGGAAACACTTTGCTTGTGACCTTGGGATTTAGTAGCGTTGATAGAAATCACAGACCGCTCCCCTGTAGCTTGAGTAACGATGATAGAAGAGACTGGCGGCGGTTCCAATCGAGCCGAATCAAGGTCTTGTATCTCAACATTGTGACTTTGTAAATCGGCTCGGATTAGGTGAGTAATCGCGTGAGTGCCAAGGTCGCCCAAAAGGTTGGCCCGATCGCCCAAATAACTAAATGTCACCGCTGCATTCGTTGCCGGACCACCCGCTGCAACCGTATAGTCAGTCGCTACAATTTTTTGGTTGTTAGTTGGGGAACCTGCCGCCAGATAGAGGAAGTCTAAAGTTAATAAACCTACAAATAGTCCCTGTCTTGCCATTTCTGCACTTTCTACTCAGCCTGAAAGAATCTCGCCTCAACCTACGGATAGCTTAGATGGGATCGGCAAAGGCAATAACATAGGCGCGGTATTCGATCAAATCTATCCAAAGGGGTTTTAACTTACTCTCCGGATTTAACACACTTGAATTAAAGAATTAAGATTCTAAACTAAACAGAGACTTTCAAGATCGCCCTGAGATAAACTTTACAGTATCTTTAAAAAAGACTTACTCTTTATGAAGGAAGTAATAAGAAACTTGTTTGCTCCCGGAAATTTTCTCCCCTACGGGCACTGCGACCTGTGGCATCCAGGGCTGGTTTGGCTGCACATCCTGTCGGATACCCTGATTGCATTGGCGTATTATTCCATTCCGCTCATGCTGGTGTACTTCGGGAACAAACGACAAGATGTGCCGTTCAAATCGCTGTTCTGGCTATTTGGGGCTTTTATGATTGCCAGTGGCACAACCCATATATTGGAAGTTTGGACGGTTTGGCATCCAAATTATTGGCTCTCCGGTAGCTTTAAAGCATTTACTGCCATAGTTTCGCTGTATATGGCGGCGTCAGTTTTTCCCTTAATTCCCAAAGTATTAGCACTCCCAAGTCCGGCTCAACTGGAGGTGGCAAACCAAAAACTAGAACGGGAAGTAATCGAGCGCCAGCAGGCAGAAGCAGCCCTAAAAGAGAGCGAGGCACTATTCCGGTCAATTTTTGAGGGAGCCAGCATCGGTATAGAAATCATCGACCTGACAGGACAAACTGTGGCAAGGAACTCGTCTCTTCAGCAGATGCTTGGATACGGCCAAAATCCAAAATCGCATCCTCCCAAGGATGAGGAGGCTGATGAAGAATTGAAGATGAGGAAACGATCGCGCCACCAGATAGATAATCGTTACTTGTTTTGGGAGCGCGATCGCTATCAGATGGAAAAGCGTTACCTTTGCAAAGATGGGCAGCTAATGTGGTGCCACGTTACTGGTTACCTAGTACGCGATAACACAGGCTACCCGCAATTCGGCATTCGCATGGTGGAAGATGTCACCGAACACAAGCAGGCTCTAAAGCAATTACAGAATTACCAAGAACGCTTGGAAGATATGGTGGGAGAGCGGACCGCCTTTCTCGCCAAGGCGAACGAACAGCTCAGCTGGGAGGCTACTCACGATGCGCTTACCGGATTAATTAACCGCCGTGAATTTGAGCAGCGCCTAGAATCAGCCGTAGCAGGTGCCAGAAACCACAATCAACAGCATACCCTGTGCTATCTCGACCTAGATAGATTCAAAATTGTTAACGATACTTGCGGTCACGCAGCTGGAGACGAGCTGCTGCGTCAAATCAGCGCTTTGTTGCAAACTCACGTGCGTCATACAGATGTTCTAGCCCGACTGGGCGGCGATGAATTTGCTTTGCTGCTTTACAATTGCTCTGTGAAGCAGGCACTTCAACTTGCCCATTTACTGCTTGCAGCTATCCAGACATTTCGGTTTGTATGGCAGGACAAAAGTTTCAGTCTTGGTGTCAGTATTGGAGTAGTGCCCTTCACTAGCCCCCTGACTTATGGCGATGCGCTGCTAGAAAGTGTAGAAAAGGTGTTGTGCGCCTCTGATGCCGCTTGCTACCAAGCTAAAAACAGCGGACGGAATTGCGTACACCTCTACGAACCTGACGATGAGGAACTAGCGCAACAGCGCGATCGAAAGCAATGGATCGATCGAATTAATCAAGCAGTTCGCGAAACGGATCTGGATGAAAATCAGAGTGATTTTTCTCATAAATCGGAACTGGCAGATAACAAGTTTTGCTTGTACTATCAACCGATTGTTTCTCTTTGTTCTCATCAATTTGTCAGGGAATATTACGAGGTTTTGTTACGCTTGGTAGATGAGAAAGGTGAGGTAATTCCGCCAATGGCATTTCTCCCAGATGCTGAGCGCTATAACCTGATGCCAACCATTGACCGCTGGGTGATTAGCACTTTATTTGGCATACTGGCGCAGCAGAGTTGGGAAATGCAAAGTTGTAGTTTATATGGGATCAATCTTTCTACAGCTACTGTTAACGACAACTGCTTTATTAATTTTATCAAAGAGCAGTTCTCTCTCCACGAAATCTTGCCTCAGTCGATCTGCTTTGAAATTAGTGAAAGTGTTGCGATCGCCAATCTCAGTCAAACAACAAAGCTCATCCGCGATCTCAAGGCTTTAGGTTGCCGAATAGCCTTAGACGATTTCGGTAGCGGAATATCTTCTTTTGCTTATCTCAAGCAACTACCTTTGGATTATTTGAAAATAGCAGGAAATTTAATTGAGGATGTACTGGATGACACAATAACTTGCGAGATCGTGAAAGCGATTAATCAAATTAGTCATGTGATGGACATTCAGACAATTGCCACATTTGTCACGAACGACTGTATCCTGGAAAAGGTGACAGCTATGGGAATAGATTATGCTCAGGGTTATGGTATTTCGGCTCCACATCCGGTAATATTTAGACCTAGCCTCATATACAAAGAAACGTTGCTTGAGAGGCGCTGTTCTTGAGATAAATTAATCTATATGGAAACCGCCCCGCAGACCGGCACGCTTTACTTGGTAGGAACTCCGATTGGCAATCTGGAAGATATGACGTTCCGCGCAGTGCGGATTTTGCAAACGGTAGATATCATTGCGGCGGAAGACACGCGCCATACAGGCAAGCTTTTGCAGCATTTTCAGATTGCCACGCCCCAGTTGAGCTATCACGAACACAATTCTTCCCAGCGCATTCCTGAGTTGGTGGATAAGTTGAAAATGGGAAAAGCTCTAGCACTCGTCAGCGATGCCGGGATGCCCCTGATTTCTGACCCCGGATCTGAGTTAGTCCAAGCTTGTATCGAAGCTGGGATACCAGTAGTACCCGTTCCTGGCGCGAGTGCGGCAATTACGGCGTTAAGTGCCGCTGGGTTACCAACAAACCGTTTTGTGTTTGAAGGTTTTATACCATCAAAAGGATCGGAACGCAAGGATCTTTTGGAAGGTTTACAAACAGAATCGCGGACATTAATTTTATATGAATCTCCCCATCGATTGCGCCAAACTCTACAAGATTTAGCAGATTTTTTGGGTTGCGATCGGCAAATTGTACTGGCAAGGGAGTTAACTAAATTGTACGAGGAGTTTTGGCGAGGCCCGATTGAGGAGGCTATACTTCGCTATTCTCAACGGGAACCTCAAGGAGAATTTACGATCGTCCTAGCTGGTGCCCAGTTAGAAAAGCCGCATCTATCCGAGGAAACACTGAAAGTCGAGTTACAGCAGTTAATGGGTCAGGGAATATCGCGATCGCAAGCTAGTCGCCAGCTGGCAAAAGCTACCTCTCTTCCCCGTCGTCAACTCTACCAACTTGCCCTCACTCTTCCCTCTCCAGAATTTTCAGACGAGCTTTAGGGCCTTTCACCCTCTGTATTCCTCAAATCCAGAGGCGTCTGGGTAAAAATGTGGTTTTGCCTTTTGCTGCTATCTTCTAAAGGGCTAGTTGCTGTAACTAAATTCTTGGATACCTATTGACATTATTACCAAAATAGGTAGTAATCATTATGGTGAGATCATAACGCCTAACTATCCGTGAAGGATAGAAAGCACGTATGGCCGCTCAGAGATGAATTAAATAAGATACTTAAGTCTCGTACTGAAAATAAGAGTAGATATTCTTATGACAGTATCTCTAACTGGGAACTATTGGTCAAAGAACCTTCGCCAACGGGTAAGGGAACCAAGCCGAAAGGCGCATAAGTTGAGCGAACTTATACCGCCCTGTTGGGTTTTGTACAGATTTATCTATTTATGGGTAATTTTGTCCAAGCTTTTAGAAGCGGCACGCTTCCTATACTATGGATGGTGAATTGAGAGGAAGTGGCGATTATGAGTGCTAGCAGCAGCTCGAAAAAGATTCAGTTTGGTACAGACGGATGGCGCGGTATTATCGCCGATGACTTCACCTTTGCCAATGTGTGCAAGGTGACGCGGGCGATCGCCAGTTACTTGGAAACAGCATATTCTAAAGATAGACCAGTTCTGGTAGCATACGACACCCGGTTTTTAGCTGACCAGTTTGCCCGTACTGCCGCCGAAATCCTGGTAGACGCGGGTTGGACGGTGAAGATAGTCGATCGCGATTGCCCGACTCCGGTAATTGCCTACAACGCCAGACTTCTCAACTCGGCTGGGGCGCTGATGTTTACCGCTTCTCATAACCCAGCCCCCTATTGCGGCATTAAGTACATTCCGGATTATGCTGGCCCTGCTACCCCGGAAATTACGGATACAATTGTAGCAAATATTGAAGGTGCTACTGATGCTCCGCCATCGGGTCACAATCTTGACAAGATTTCTACCTTCGATCCAAAGCCAGAATATCTGACATTTATCTACACTCTCCTAGATGTAGAGCGGATTCGCAGTGCCAAGCTGAAGGTAAAATATGATGCCCTCTATTCTACCTCTCGCGGCTACCTGGATACGGTTTTGCAGCACAGCGGTTGCGAGCTAGAATCGTTCCACACCTACCGCGATGTGTTGTTTGGCGGCGGAATGCCAGAACCGAAGGGCGAGCAGTTGGTAGAATTGGTGGAAGCGGTAAAGAAAGATCGTGCTGATTTGGGTTTGGCGACGGATGGAGATAGCGATCGCTTCGGTATAGTTGATGAGCAGGGAAATGTCCTTACTCCCAACACCGTATTGCTGTTGCTGGCGCGTCACTTAGTCAAGAACAAAGGCAAAACCGGTGCGATCGTCCGCACTGTTGCTACCACGCATTTGCTCGATAATTTCGCTGCTAAGTACGGTTTGGAACTTTACGAGACAGCGGTAGGCTTTAAATATATCGGCCAAAAAATGCGCGAGACGCAAGTGCTAATTGGCGGCGAAGAATCCGGCGGACTGAGCATTATTGGCCATATTCCGGAAAAAGACGGCGTTTTAGCCGATATGCTGGTGGCAGAGGCGATCGCTTATGAAGGCAAGCCGCTGAGTCAGCTTGTTGAAGAAGCGATCGCAGAAGCTGGTGGCCCGCTTTACAACAACCGTCTCGACTTGCACCTGGATGATGCACACAAAGCCGCCGTTATCGATTCTTTCAGTAAGAATCCACCGACAGAAGTGGCAACAGTTAAAGTGAAGGAAATTGGTCGCAAAGACGGCATCAAGCTGTATTTGTCAGAGGGAAGTTGGGTATTGCTGCGTCCTTCGGGAACTGAACCCCTGATGCGCGTTTACATAGAAACCAACACGCCAGAAAAACTAACCCAAATCGCTGAGTACATGGAACAAACCATCAGCAAGCTGGAACCCAAGTAGAATTTCAGATTTTAGATTGCAGATTTCAAATTTAAGTAAATCTGCAATTTTTTTTCTTTCAGATTTGTTGTAGCATCGTAGAGATATGCTGTTTTTCGATAGCTAGAAAGATGAAAACCATCGCCAATCTGCTCGCTTCTCTAATCTTAGCTATCTGGGTATTAGCGATCGCAATCTTTTCTGTCCAAAACGCTACCCTGGTATCGTTGAAGTTTCTCGGATTCGAGTCAATTCAGCTACCAGTGGGTGTGGTACTGGCGTTTTGTGCTGGTGCTGGAGTGGTGGGAGGTGCGATCGCTTTTCCCCTATTGAGTCAGGGTCAAGGGGATAATGAGCGATCGGACGATGAGTTTGAAGACGACGACTTCGAGGAAGATAACCAACCTAGTTATAATCAACCTGTCTCTAACCAACCTGTCTCTAACCAACCTGTCTCTAACCAAGTTAGATCGGATGATGATTGGCTAGAAAGCGGCTCAAAAGATTGGTAAACTGACATCTTGCACCACGCATTGGCTCGCCTCAGACTCAAGTCTGAGGCTAATAACTCAAGTTGCTAATTACTTGCACTCTGGGTATGTTGTTGCGCTTTAGCGCTCTTATCCAAATTGGTATAAGAGCGCTAAAGCGCAACAACGTACCTAATACCAGCCTCAACTATATACAGCGGGAACCGCTGTAATGAAGTACATTTTAAGTAGGGGCGAAGCATTCCGGCAGATGATTTATTGGTAATCAGCAAAGATAAAATACGGTCATGCTTCGCCCTTCCCCTTCGCATACTGTACCTCTTAACAGCGGGAACCGCTGTAACTAGCAACTTTCGCTATTAGCCAGCGATTCAAATCCAAGGCGAGTGTGGGGACTGGTGCAAGATCTCAATAAACTTATTTTGTGCGACGATACTCCCAAGCAGGCACAAAATTCGCATCTCCCCAGATACCGCGCCTACTCTTTTTCGCCTCAGCTTCTGCGTCCTGGACAACAGATGCGCTGGGACAATTTTTTAGGTAAGGTTTGTAAACCATTGCCAGACCTTCGCGGATTAAGACTTGTTGGATAAAAGTGCCATCAGGCAAGCGTACTTCACCAATTTTACGCCCATACTGGTCAGTATCGGTTATGGTTAGGGAAACGCGATCGCCTCCCTTCTTCACCAACTGCTGAACTCGACTCTGCGCTTTTACACCCCAATTGAATTGGTTTTTGTCCAGCAATTTTCTGCTTTGCTTTTCCTTCTGGGAATGCGGAATTTCCGGCGCATCCGCACAAGCGAAGCGCACCGTGAAGCTAGTTCCCTTGGAGTCTGTTACTGCGATCGTATCTCCATCGCTGACTCGTTTGACTGAGTAAGTAGTTTGTGCAGAACGGTTTGGACATCCCGTTAAGCTAACGATCAGGAAGCCAAAGCCGAGACATTTTAGGGAGTTCTTGATTAGTTTGCGAGTGCAGGACATTCGATTTTATATTTTAGATTAAATGTAGCAGCCGTGGAAAGCACATGAAAAAACTTTTAGTTACAGGAACTAGCGGTTTCTTAGGATGGAACCTTTGCCAACTAGCCAAACAACAATGGGAGATTTATGGAACCTACTTTTCCAAAGCCGTCGATATTCCCGGCATAAACCTTGCCAAAGTCGATCTGAGAGATTTTCAAGAGATCGATCGCCTCTTTAAGGAAATTCAGCCAGCAGCAGTTATCCATACCGCCGCACAATCTAATCCCAATTTTTGCCAAACCCATCCGGAAGAATCATATTTAATCAATGTAACAGCTTCTTTGAATATAGCAAAATTGTGTGCAGATTATTCAATACCTTGCGCTTTCACTTCCACCGACCTAGTTTTTAATGGTTTAAACCCTCCTTACCGAGAAACAGACTCTGTTTGTCCTATAAACTATTATGGCGAACAAAAAGTTATAGCTGAACAAGGTATGCTGGAACGCTATCCCAAAACTGCTATTTGCCGAATGCCGTTAATGTTTGGCATTGCGCCGCCTGGTGCTACCAGTTTCATTCAACCGTTTATTAAGATTTTAAGAGAAGGAAAAGAGTTAAGTTTATTTACAGACGAGTTCAGAACACCAGTCAGCGGCAAAACTGCTGCTAGCGGACTATTATTAGCTTTGGAAAAAGTTGAGGGAATAATTCATCTAGGTGGAAAAGAGCGAGTATCGCGCTATGACTTTGGTCGCTTGATGGCAGAAGTACTGGAACTTACCCAAGAAAAATTGAAAGGCTGTTTGCAAAAAGATGTTCCAATGGCTGCACCCAGACCTAGCGATGTTTCTTTAGATAGTACAAAAGCTTTTGCTTTGGGGTATCAACCTTTGTCTTTGCGGGAAGAGTTGAAAAAGTTACGGGGTAAGGTTTAAATTTCAGCGTACAAAACCTTTTCGATCTAACGGAGTTTTCAGTTTTCGATGGAGAAGACTTGGATATTGAAAATGACTAATCCTAAACGAAGCATTCGTGTAACTTTGACCATTTTTATGCACCTGTTTCTGTCGTGATAATAGCCAGCACTTTTTCAACATTCATTGATTCATTGGGTAATACATTTTCCTCTTCACCATCATGAACATGGTAAGGATATGTTGCTATTTCTGGATGGTGTGGTGCGTTATCCCAACGTTTACGCAGTTGACCATCAGATCTCTGCCAATGAAAGCGATATTTTGTAATCTGTACCCCTGCTTGTGTGACAAGGAAAAACTCGAACAATTCCAAAAGACTACCGTCTTTCAAAGTAAGGCGGTAGCGTAACAATCCGCGATCGCCTTGTGCTTCTTCGCGAACTATTGTCCAGTGTAGAACTTGTGAACTTAAAACAATTAGCGCTTTAACGTGAGTCAGATAATCACTTGCGTTTGTCACACAGCTAACTCCAAGTGATGTATTTTTTCTAGAATATTTTGGCAAAGTTCATATAAACCAGACCATTCAAAAAAATCAATGTCATCACCTAATTCTCCCGCCTCAAAACGTTGATAAAACACGGCTGAATCCATGCTGTACCGCTGCTCAAATTCGCGTAAAGATCGATTGTATCTTTCCAACCGTTCCCGATGTTGATTGAGAGCGATTTCCAATAGTTTTCCTAAGATTCGATCGAGTTCCGCTCGGTCAGAATAAGTGTCTTTGAGAAGTTCTAGTTTACGTAATGTATCCATGATTAAAGTTTTTGTGGTTTTCGTATATGGTAAATGATACCAAATCCGGGTTTGTTACCCCCTTTAATTTTTGGCCTCAACATTGTAGAGACGTTTCATGAAACGTCTCTACAGCCTAGAGACATAAAGGGGGTAATCGTTGCGGATTTGGTATAAGATGATCGCGCCTAACTATAGCGTTTTCAAATGAGTCGTGAACACATATTTAATAGTGAATGTTGGGTTACGACGCGAGAAAAGACGTATCTGTGAGCATTATTAAGTTAATTACCGCGTCTAACCCAACCTACCATTGTTTACTAAAGTTTTTGTGGTTTTCGTATATGGTAAATGATAAAAGTAATATTTCTACTTAGCCTCCATCCAATTTGGCCCAACATGAACATCAACTACCAGCGGTACACTCAACTGCACAGCATTTTCCATCGTCGATCGAATCTGAAGCTGCAATTCTTCCCACTCAGACGGAGGAACTTCCAACACCAATTCATCATGCACTTGCAATAACAACCGCGCCTGATAATTCTGTAAAATTTGATGCAGTTTTATCATGGCAATTTTGATTATATCGGCGCTAGAACCTTGAATGGGTGCATTTGCGGCTGCGCGTAAAAGTTGCGCGTCAGATGCGCTCATCTTCTTGAGTTTATCGAAGTCGATCTCATCTGGATTTGCACCTCGGTAGCTGCGAACGCTACCACTCTCAAAGTTGAAGTAGCGGCGGCGTCCGCGAATGGTTTCCACGTAACCATATGCGATCGCTTCCCGCTTCATCCTCTCCAAATACTCAAAAACCTTGGGATAGCGATCGTTAAACCGCTTAATAAATTCATTCGCATTTGCTTTATTCACGCCAGTCGATCGCGAAAACCTGAGCGAACCCATCCCGTAAATCACGCCAAAGTTAATCGTTTTCGCCAAACGACGTTCATCTGAAGTAATATTTTCCTTTTCAAACACCAGCCTTGCGGTGATAGTGTGAATATCTTCATTATTTTTATAAGCTTCAACTAACACGGGTTCTTGACTCAGGTGCGCCAAAATTCTTAACTCAATTTGCGAATAATCTGCTGAAACCAACAACCAGCCGTCTTCTGGCAAAAACGCCTTGCGAATTCGCCGACTGAACTCCGTGCGAATCGGAATATTTTGCAAGTTTGGGTTAGAAGAAGATAGCCTACCCGTAGCAGTCACAGTTTGATTAAAATCTGTATGTACTCGTTGAGTGTCGGAACGGATCAACGCCGGTAAAGCATCTACATAAGTTGATTTCAATTTAGATAAAGTGCGGTATTCTAAAATCTCATCAACAACTGGGTGATCTCCTTGCAGTCTTTCCAGAGTAGCGGCGTCGGTAGAATAACCAGTCGCAATTTTACGAGATTTCTTAGTTTCTAATCCCAGTTTTTCAAATAATAACTGACTCAACTGTTTGGGTGAACCTAAATTAAATTTTTCACCAGCAGCGTCATAAGCTTTCTGTTCAATCGCCGCTAAATCTTTTTCCATTTGTTCAGAAACTTGATTGAGATAAGCAGCGTCAATGCGTATCCCTACATATTCCATTTGTGCTAAAACTGGTTCGAGCGGCTGTTCGACTTCTAGCAGCAATCGAGCCAAGGCTGGAACTGTTTTTAGTTCTTCGTGGAGTTTTTGAACTAGCTGTAATGTGGCGTAAACCTGCAATCCGCAATAGTTAGCCACCTCAGCAATATTCACATCTGCAATAGTTTTGCCTTTCGGTACTGTATCTGCGTAATTTTTGATTTGTATTCCTAAATATCGCAGCGATAATTCACTGAGGCTGTGACTGTTTTCGGGATTCAAAACATAACTAGCCAGCATCGTGTCCAATACAACTCCAGCCAGTTTAATTCCCTGACAGCGCAACACCAAGCGATCGAATTTGGCATTCTGTAACGCCTTTGGATATCTGTCACTTTCCAAAATCGGACGTAATGCTTCTAAGACTGTCGCCTTATCTAGATTTTCTCCCTTTTTATGATTAATTGGAATATAAGCAACTTCATCTGGATTAGTTCCCCAGCAGCAACCAATTCCGACTAATTCAGCATCTCGCGGTTCTAAATCGCTGGTTTCCGTGTCCCACGCGACTGGTGTTGCTGAATCGGTGCAACTTTGCAGTTGGTTTACCAGATCCTTTAGTTTGGCTGGAGTGTCAATAATGCGGGATGTAATTGGAGAGTCAGATTTTTGTTGAATAGCTTGTGTTTCCTCAAAACTGAAAAATGATAGTTGCTCAAATTCAGGGATCTCAAGTGATGTTTCTGACAACGTTTTTACAGAAATTTCCGGTTGCTTTTCCTCGGCGACACCCCCAAATGCTTGCTGTAATTCCTTGATTTTTCCTAAATAAAACTTGAAGTCTAATGTTTCCAGTACAGGTTCTAAAGCTGCGCTATCAAAACCTTTGAGTTTGCAGTCTTCTAAACTGACATCTAGAGGAACTTCGGTAACTATTTTTGCCAAGTGCTGAGAATGGTAAGCTATTTCTTTGCCTGTTTCTAGTTTGGTTTTATTTGCACCTTTAATGTCATCTAGAGAAGCATAAATTGCGTCCAAAGAGCCGAAATCTGTCAACAATTTCACGGCGGTTTTATCGCCAATTCCCTTGACACCAGGAATATTATCGGAGGTATCACCGCAGAGAGCTTTGTAATCAACAACTTGCTCTGGTGAAATTCCCATGATGTCTTTTACTTGTTCTGGTTCAACTTCTGCGAGTCCGGTGGTACTGTTGCGCTGCAAGAAGGTTTTACCCAGGTACAAAACACTAATTCCCTTGTTTGTGTCAACGAGTTGAAATAAGTCTTTATCTCCGGTGAGAATTTTCACTCTATAACCTGCTGCACTCGCCTGAGTCGCCAAAGTTCCCAAAACATCATCTGCTTCGTAGCCGGGAGCGGTTAGAATTGGCAAATTGAAGGCTTCCAGCAGTTCGTGGAGATTTTTGAGGTCGGCGATGAAATCTTCTGGCGTCTCTGTGCGATCGGCTTTATAGGTGTCATCAGCCTCATGGCGGAAGGTGGGTAAGCTGAGGTCGAATGCTAGAGCGATCGCTTCCGGTTTCTGTGACTCTATCACCGCCAGCAGCGACTTGAGGAAGCCGAAACACACGCTCGTCGGGGTGCCAGCTTTTGTTTTCAAGCCTCCATCCCTACCTTTGGCAAAAGCATAATAGGAGCGAAACGCCAAGGAGTGACCATCAACCAGGACGATTAGGGGTAGAGTTTCCGGGGAAGCAGATGTGGATTTTGACATAATCCCCATTCTAGCCGCCTGTCGGTCGATTGCGATCGCCGTTGAGCAGCGAAAAAGCCGTTGGTTATCTTACCTAACGGCTCAAGCTGACTTTTTGAAATTGCAGTATTTTAGTAAAATATTTCTACAAATTTTAGCTGAAAAACTAATCTGTAGAGATATCCAGAGCCGATTAACCGATCGCACGGGTGCGACGGCGGCGAGAGAAGACAAGTGCTGTACCTGCGAGTGCAAGACCTGCTAAGGTAGTTGGTTCGGGTACCGATGCTGCTACTCTTGATGCACTTGCTGTAAGAGTAACGTCTTGGAAGTCTTTATCGTTGCTGTTTCCGCGATCGTCGAAGCCAATTTTGACAAAGTTAGCCAACGGATCTCCAGATTGATACTGCGCTTCATTAGCAGCGCTATATATTGTTCCGTCTGTTTGTCCTAACGAACCGAATGAATTAAATACAGCTTGCTGCGTTCCGCCAATGGCAAAAGGATTCAGCGCTTTTGTGGAGTACACTATTCCATATCCGCCGCTGTCTAGTCCCAAGGTGTAGGTTTTGCTAGCCTCAAATGTGTAAGAGTTGGTGCAGACTAAAACTGTGTTTCCACAAGTTCCCAGCCAACCGTTGGCGCTACCATTATCTGACTGCTTCGATTCACCGAAGACATTTTTAATAAGGGTAAGCTGATTGTTAGCGCCAACTTCAAATATTTTGACGTTTGAAGTGTAAGAACCGTGACTTTCATTAAATGTAAAATCAACTTTGGTATTTTCGAGAAATTTAATGCCACCATTTCCGAAGCTTTCACCCGCATATAAAGAGGCGGCTTGCGCTGGAAGGGAAAGGCTGACGAGAGCAGTAGTAGCAGCGATACTTAAGGTGGCGAATAATTTTGTTTTCATCGGATTGCCCTCACTTAGGAAAGTTTGCTTGGCGTTAATCTGTTGCTGATAATCTATTAATACTCAACATAACTTTGCCTGTCTAGGGTTTTGGTAAGGCTTTACTGAATCTTTAATCGCCTGAAGGCATTGTGAAGTTTACGATCGCAAACGGGAGGAACCTCACCCCCCCAACCCCCCTCTCCGACCTCAGAGAGGGGGGGGAAATACTTTTCTCCTCGTTGACGGGGGGGGGAAATACTTTTC
>Ga0163149_10000127_pt1 | contig 95512 bp, 71 predicted proteins | sample OliLakLV19MP5G1_FD_148604 | JGI IMG/M metagenome (GOLD analysis project Ga0163149, IMG submission 148604) | Freshwater microbial mat bacterial communities from Lake Vanda, McMurdo Dry Valleys, Antarctica - Oligotrophic Lake LV.19.MP5.G1 | ecosystem: Environmental > Aquatic > Freshwater > Lake >...
ATTCAGTGCTAGGATATTGCTCGCCAGAAGAATTTATTCAAAAAGGTAAAACATCGGTTTAAAGGTAAAACAGTGGCTTAGAACAACTTTTGTCTAAACCACTGTCTACCAAATTGGGTACACGTCAATCAGGAGGTAGTCCTAGCGGCAGTTGAAATGAGTGATGACCCCCATCACAGGTTGAAAGCCTGGTAGCGTTTTGATGCTTAAACAAAATGCCTGGGATTTTAGTAGGCTAGTTGCTCTGATCCTGGATTTCCCATAATAAGGTAGGCACCAGAAGTGGTGGCAATAAGACTGTGCAAACGCACACTTTAATATCAGTATCACCAAGCTTAATAGGTCTATTCATGAGGTTTCGACGAAATTTTAAGGCAGTATTGTTTTTAAACTATTTGGATTAGAGAATTGCTTCTGTAGATTGAAATCACATCCAAGATTGTTTTTCACTGATGCGTACTTCCGAACCCATAACTCAAACCTACATTGCGACCTTAGAACTACAGCTTCAGCGTAGAGAACGAACACCGCCCTGTAATCGCCTGAACAAACTGCGCAGGATACTGAGTATGCGACCGAATTCGTGAAAAGTAGGCCAGGCAATATCGCCCTGCGTGAGCGCCTACTGGCATGTCAGCAATCCTTCAAAAAACATCAGCCGCTCTGTCTGATTCATAACCGATTCAACAGGGAGCAGAATTTGATTGGTCGGTTCGTCGACGCTATTAGTAGTGTGCCCTGGCGTGGGAGTGATTGACAATGAGACCGGGCGCCACCGGTTCTCGCCATTAACCGGAGGGTGCTTTTATGAAAGTCCTCATTGTTCAAGACTTTGTGCCAATCGGTCGCCGCGAATCGACAATGTTGAGCGATCTGGGGCACCAAGTCACCTGGGTAATCGGGTTCAACGACGTCGCCCGACTGGAAGGATATCTGCCCAACAAGTCCATCGCCCGAGTCGGCTGTGACTACGATGTGGCGATTGTGGATGGTCAGATCTATGGACCGAGCGGCAAAGTCGAAGCGATTGGCGACCAGGTTGTCCACCAGCTCGTCCAGTCGGGAGTCGGCTGCGTGATCGCCAACAGCTCGAAGGAGGGCTACAACTTCGAGATGGTGAAGGCCGGTGCGCACCGGGCGATCAACCAGGTCGTCCTGTTCGTCGCAATGGTGATAGCCAAGTTGACGACGCCATCAGACATGGTGGCACCCTCTGACGCAGCCGCCGTTCTGTTCTGCATGGACTTGGTGTCTTTCACGGACGGACCGGGTAAACCCTTCCAAGCCGCGGCTGAAGCAGCCTTGATGGATGATTAACAGTGCTCAGGTAAGCTAGGAGAGCACTGCCAAAAGGAAGCATCTGGTCGGCAAAATTGGGTCAAAAGGTAGCAGGAGCCGTTTAAAAATAGGCAATGTCGCACGACTGATATGCGCAGCAGCCTGACGCAACCAACCGGTCGCAACAATCGCGCCTGTATCTTAGGGTCGATCCGTTCACATTCTCGTTCTCAAACTTCCGATTCTCACGGAGAGCAAGTGATGCGCCACGACATGCACGCCGTCCTGAAGGTCGCCTCGAGCCGCAGCAAGTGCCGCGTGAAGGGCTTGCGCCTGCGCGACCTGGACGACGCCCCCACGCGCCAGACCATGCGCCAGCACACCGGCGGCAAGCGCCACAACTATGGCCGGACCAACCCGCTGCGCGGTTACCTGGCCAAGCAGGTCGGACGCCTGTGGAGCGAGGTCTACTCGGAGATCTGCGCGATCAACGACTTGCGCAGCCACACCAAGTACGACCTGCGCGAGAAGGTCGGCTTCCTCGTCGAAACCAACGTGATCATGGTCGACGGCATGCCGTTCGACACCAACGGCGAGTACGGGCTCTGGCACAGCTTCTGGGTGCACCCGGAAACCGGCATGCTGATGCAGACCCAGGAGCGCACCCGCCGGAACCGCTACCGCCGCTGGCACAAGGACTACAAGCAGGTGCCGATCAACGCCACCCAGAAGTACGTCGAGATCGACGGACTGTGGTACCTCGTCAACTTCGCTCCGTTCACGCGCGACGCCTACGAGGGCATCATAGCGCAGCGTGGTGCCGAGCACGACGTCGCGGATCCGGCGGCGGTAGCGCAGCGAGGTCAGGGCCGCGAAGGCCGATCTGGCGTTTGTGGCAGGCGTAGACAGCGCTTCCCCACTCGCCGGTGAGTTGCCGGAGCGCGTCGTCGAAGCCATTGTCGTAGCCGCCCAGCACTCCGCGCTGGAACGTCGTGGTGATGCAGCCGCGAGGTGAAAAAGGCGGCCGCGCAGTGGGCCGCCCTGGAGGAGGCACGCCAGACGGCGTAGACTCCTTAGCGGAAAGCCGCAGCTCGGATTTTACTAATCTCTCAATGTTGACGGGAGGACACTGCCACCCAGCAAGCTGTCACGCGCCACGATGCCTCGCCCGGATTTTGCCGGTAATCAGCATGGAAGAGCGGAAAGAGGAACGGCTTACCGTCCCTCTTTCCGTTTCCTTCTGACCTTTTTCACCTTTTTTTGATTAATGCAAACACCTTGTAGCTACTAAGGTGGCAAACAAACAAGACTAAACATCTGCCCTTCGGCTTTTAAAACCAAACTTACTAAAAGTAATGGTTAAACAAATCACCGACACCAAATACGGTATCAACACCTGCAACTACTATATGAACAAATAGGAATCCAACAAGAAAGCAATGATGAGGAAACGCAATCCCCATCATCACTTTGTTATTCCAGGTGACAATCAGACGTTTTAGGCCTGACTGCGATTATCGTTCTGCGCGACGACGTTGCGCATGGCTGCCTCGACGTGTTCGCCCCGCAGGATTTGCACGCCGCCGCCGCTTACGAGGCAGACTGCGGGCAGCTCTTTGCGCACGGTGTCGATTGCCAGTTCGACGGCAGCGAGGAGGTCGCCTGCGTCATTGACCGAGTCGGTGGAGGGGAACGACGCGGCGATCGCGTTGATGTTCTCCGACACGTCCGTGGCGAAACCGTAGCGGCGCTCCTTGTGTGCGATGGCGAAGATCGCCATGCAGATGGAACGACCGCGCTGGCAGGCTTCGATGCCGCCCGATTTGCCGAGGTTGTAGGCGTTCGCTTGCAGCCTGGTGAACTCGCCGTCGAGGACGAGGGCACGCTGGGCAAACTGGTCGAGCTGGTTGGTGTGCCGTGCGGCGAGGAACTTGGTCTTCGATTGGAACATCGTTGTGTCCTTCTATCAGAAAAAAAATCAGGAAGGCACCGTATCCAGTGGCGTCCTCCGGCGCTGTCGTTGAGATCCGTCAGAAGACGATCGATTCGAGATAGACCACGGTCAGCTTGAGCAGCTCACGCTTGCGCGCGGTCTCGTCTGTGGACTCTCCGTTATCCGCCCGCTTCGCCATTGCTTCGCGCAGATCCCAGTCGATGTGAAGGCTGACCTTGACGCGAATGCGATCGACGGCCTGCCAATCGGTCACGGTCTTCGAGAACTTGCTCTCGACCTCGTTTGTCTTTTGGCGCGACTTGTCGGCTCGAAAGAGCTTCCAGTTAGCATCGGCAAAAGCCAGATCGGCTGTGCGCAAAGCCTTGAGGGCTCCGCCTTGTGCTCGCCAGAGTTCCAGCGCGCCATCGGCGTGGTCGGCGAGGCGGCTGGCGATCTCGCGAAGGCGATTCGCATCCGCACCGCTTTTTCGAGCCGCGACGTATTCCTTCTCGATCGATGGAATCGGCAGAAGATTGCTGCGCAGCCGCTTCATCTCGTCCGTGCCGGCAACAGCCAACAGAGCGGTTTCGAGATTACGCGCGGCAGCTTCCACTTCCAATGCGGCGAGGTCGATATCGACAGCCGGTTCTTTGGGTTTGGCGGCGTCGGAGATCTCGGTGCCTGTGCCGGCAATGTCGTCGGCCGTGATTCCCGAGGGCGCGTCCGGCGCGTTTTTGCTTGCAACCGCCGGCGGTGCGCTCTTGATCGAAACCGCGATCGGAGTGCTCGTGCGCAGAGTCGGCGTCGAGACCAAACCGGCAGCAATCACCAGTGCGAGGACACCGATCACTATACCAGTGCGAGAAAATTTCATGGACTTACTCCGTCTTCCGGTTGAATTTGCATCGTCCACGCCGGCAAGGCGGAAACAGTCCCCGCCTTGCCGTTTGTTGTGAAAGAAATCCGCCCGACCCTACCGCAAGCGACAAGTGAGCGAATCTCCTGATTCGACTATTCGAGCCATTCCGAAGAACGGCCGAGCCGACTACTCCTCGGCGTCAGCCAACTTCTTGGCGTATTCCGCGGCAGTGTAGAGCTTCCAACCGCCCAGTCCATCGAGTTCGAGCACCTTGTCGTGATGGTGCACGAGAGTCGGACGGTGTCCGACCGACATGAAGCTCGTCCCATTCTCGCGAAGGGTCTTGTACATCAGCGACTCGTTCTTGACGTCGAGGGCGCTTGTGGCTTCATCGAGGATGGCGATCTTGGGCTTGAACACCAGCAGTCGGGCGAGCGCCAGACGCTGCTGCTCTCCTGGCGAGAAGATGTCCTGCCAGTTCAGTTCCGCCGAGAAGACCTGCTCGTCGGTGATGCCTTCGGCAGCGACGTTCGTCTGCTTGGCCAGGGCCTCGCGGACGTTGTCGACGACGTTGGGCAGGTTGACCTTGACGAGCGTGTCCTTGAGGCGCTCGATGGTCATGTCGTGGTCGACGTTCGGGTACGTGATCTGCTCGCGCAGCGAACCCAAAGTCATGTAAGGCTTCTGCGAGAGGAACAGCATGTTGTTGACGCCATGCTTTTGTTCCGGACGCGTGACCACACCGCGACCATTGGTCCAGAGCCCGGCGTTGACACGCAGGATGGACGACTTGCCGCAGCCCGAAGGACCGACGATCAGGAGCGATTCGCCGGCAGCCACGTGGAAGCTCAGGTCAGTCGCGAAGGTGCGAGCACCATCGGGAGTGCGAAGCGTGACCTTGTCGAACTTGACGCCGTCGCCGAACTGGGTGACGATGCGCTCATCGGATTCCTTCTCGATCGGCTTGTCGAGGGCTTCGACGAACGAACCGATACGATGCACATTGGCGGCGAACTTGGCGATGGACGTGAACTCGAGGATGATGGTTTCCAGCGAGCCAAGCACCATGCGGAACGCGAAGGTTGCCTTCGTGATCGCGCCGACGTCGATCTGCCCCTTGAAGTAGAGCGGAGCGAGGAACAACGACGGCAGGATGATCACCACATAGTCGAAACCAGTGGTGAAGAAGCCCAGGTTACGCTGGGAACCGATCAGGCGACGGTAGTTGCTGTAGAGCGACGCGAACCGCCCTTTGGCTTGGCCGAGTTCCTTGGCTTCGCCGTGGTAGAAGGCGATCGACTCGGTGTTCTCGCGGGTGCGAGTGAGGCTGAACCGGAAGTTCGCCTCGTAGCGCAGCTGCAGTCCGTTGAGGAAAGCGAGCTTGCGACCGAGCCAGATGGTGATGACGGTGCCCAGGAACGAGTAACCGATCACCACCCAGGTGAGGTCCTTGTTCATGTCCCAGAGCTCGCCCGAGAACGCAACAAGCGTGATCAGCGCACCAAGGACGGTGAGAAGAAGCGCAAGCGCCGCGTCGCAGAAGTTGCGAACGTCTTCGTGCACACGCTCGTCAGGATTGTCGATGTCCTGGCGGCCGTTGATGTAGTAGTACGCGCGGGTCGCCGCCGAGAAGTACTTGTCGGCCAGGTGGAAGGTGAGCCAACGACGCCAGTGAGCGCCGAGGACGGTCTTCACCCAGCGGTTGGTGCCGACCACAGGAATGGCAACGATGAACACCAGAGCGTAGGCGTAGAGCCACTTCCAGTATTCGACTTCCTGCTTGCCGTTCAGTGCCGTGGTGAACTTCTGCGACACGTTGCCGATCACCACGTTCATGATGTTGACGACGACGATGAAGCAGAGCACGACGGCGAGCAGAGTCCACGCAGTCATGCGGGCGCTGCTCTTGTTGTCGGTCTGCAAAGGCGGCGAATCGATGCCGTATTTGCGACCGAAGTACCAGGCGCCACCTGCAGACGCGAGAATGGCGATCAGCCCCGGGAGCCAGTAATTGTTGACAGCGCCGAGCATGGTCGGGGCATCGATCGAGCCCATCCAAGTCAGAATGATTGTCTTGCCGGCACCCACGGCCAGGTTGAGACCATAGACGGTCCCGATGACGACGGCGAGAGCGACAAGCGCTTTCCACCAGTTCCACTGCAGCGAACCGAACCAATACGGCTGGCCCACAAGTCGAAGACGGCGAAGGAACAAGCCTCCACCAAGCCCATTTTGAGTCATGGCGATAACCTTTCAAGGTATGTTGACTTAAAAGAACCGCACCAGAAGCGCGATTCGAGGATTCGAGAAGCGCGCCAGGCGTTCAGGTCAGTGCCAGAACTTCCCGACGAGATGAACGATGCCGGCACCGAGTACGGTGACAAGCGCGAGAACGATGAGTCAGAAAACCAGCTTGTCGCGAACTTTCTGCCACGGTTTTCGACGGTCGACGAACAGTTCCGAGAGATTGATCATGCGTTGCCTTTATTTTGATGAATGACAAACGATGCGGGGTTAGCTCATGCACGAAGTTCTTGCGCAGTGCGAATCGTCATGATGGACGCGTCGAGCTGAACAAAAACAAACCGTGCTTACCCTGCCGACAAGAAGTCCGTGTTGAAAACCAGAGTTGGTGTTGAGATGAAACGTTTGGGGTTAAACGGTTTTCTCGAAGGAAGGGAAGAGCTAATGACAACTCACCCTATTACCCACAGGCGTACATTACAAAGTAGATAAGCGATGTAAAGAGAGTTAAGTTCTGTGATCCAAAACTGGAAAGCAAATCTGCGTGGATGTTTGGACTTTTAGCTGCAAAATCAAACATCGTTCGATTGAAAAAATTGAACGTCGACTGCTCGGCAAACCATCATTAATTGCAATCGCGAGGCTCGCGCAGCACACGCTCGAGAACCGGCAAATGTACCCATTTTGGGCTCGCGCGAGCTGACTGTTTAATCAAGCACGAAAAAACGCGAGCGATTTCCGTCCGACTTGCATTCGGTTTCGTCCCGATTTTCGTTTGTTTACCGTTCCATTTTCCGGACGATTCCAATTCGATTCCGCTGCTCGACTTCTGCTCTTCCGTTCGATACCGCTCATTACCGATAGATCCCGTTCGATCTCCAATCGATTTCCGCTCGATCGATTCAGCTCGATTTACCTATCATCTTAGGAAGTTAATCGTTTAGTTCCGACGTGTTACTAAACCAAAAATGCTACCAAAAAACTCATCGTCAAAAAATCAGAAGATGGTATACAATGGCGCTATAACGAACGCAACGCACAGCTGAAAGGAGGCACCATGAAAAATGAAAATGCATTCGCGGTGGTCTCTGTCGCGGTTCATAGCTAGTTTTTAGTCAGACGCAGCTTCAAAGTTCGACCACCTTTATAAACGAATAAATAACACAAAGTTTCTTGCATCGCAGATGCAAAGGAAACAACTTTGCGATCTCTAAAACGCGCGCTGGCTGCCGCCAGGCACGCTTCTCCGAGAGCACGCAATGCAGTAATCTGAGCGATTTCCAAACGCGGTTCCAAACCGTGCTCGCAGAAGTTGCTGAAGTAGTACGAATGTTTAAAACGAAACATGCAGAGAAAAGTCTCACTCTTTTGGATAAAAGTTTCGCACTTTTCTTGATGCAAACTTCGCGCACCATTCGTTTAATCATTCCTCCAAAACCCGCACACGAACCCAAAGGAGCTACTCATGAAAAATGAAATAACTTCACGGGTCTTCGTCACAGCACGCCAATAAAACGAACGCGGCTTCGACGTTAGACCACAACAAAACGCATATCCAAAATCTATTCTCACTGAAGGAGTTTTACAGTGAACAATTATGCTTTGGGCTGGTCCGACGCATGGGACCGCCATCTAGAACAACACAAAACAGAAAAGCCAGAACATCTGGCGAGAATAATTGCCCGTCACAAGTCAGTTTTTCCGGCATTGACGGAGTCGGGAGAACGGCTCAATCTCTACATTCCAGGCAAGTTTTTGCGTGGTTTTTCCGCGACGACACTTTCGCCTGCAGTCGGAGATTGGTGCGGTTTGGGCGAACGATTTATCGATGAAAGCAACGAACCATCAGCATTCATAGAGACATTGTTACCGCGCAAAACCAGCATCGTCAGGACCGCAGCAGGCGAAACCAGTGACGAGCAAATTCTAGTTGCCAACGTCGACGTTCTACTCATAGTATCGTCGGTGAATCGCGACTTGAACATCAACCGACTGAGACGTTACCTACTTTTGGCGACACAAGGAGGGCCGCATCCAATAATTTGCCTGTCTAAGATGGACTTGCTCGACGACGAATGCCTCATGGCACTCAATGAAATCGAACAAGCGTTTCCGGAAGTTCGGCGCATTTACACCAGCACCATCAGTGGTGCCGGAATTGATGAGCTGCGCAGTCTACTCAAGGAGGGCTCTACAGCAGCTTTTCTTGGTTCATCTGGTGTCGGCAAATCCACGTTAATCAACGCACTCATGAATACGACGGTTCAAAAAACCGGCGACATTCGAGCCGTCGATCAGCGCGGTCGCCACACTACCTCCGGCAGCGAACTTTTCTTCGTGCCCGACGGCAGCATCATCATAGATACCGCCGGACTGCGCCAGATTGGCGTCGTCGGAGACGAAGAAGCGCTCAACCAACTGATGCCGACGATATCCGAACTTGGTAAATCTTGCCGATTCGCCGATTGCACACACGAAGCCGAACCCGGCTGCGCAGTGCAATCAGCCTTGTCGGCAGGGTTGTTGGAACAAAGCGAGTTCGATGCATACACGCAGCTGGGGCGCGAACTTGCCTACGCTCAAAGGAAAGGCAACCAGAGACTGGAGGCGGAAGAACGCAAAAAGTGGAAACAGCGAACCGTCAACAACCGCGTTAGAACCATGGAACGCAAACTCTGACCACAGGCTGAACGACAGTGAGGGCGGCGCACAGCGTCGTCCTCACTGTCTAAGAATCACAGCAATTGTTCAACGAAGGTTTCATGCCATCATCCATGATGCGGGATATTTCATAATATCTGGATCGCGTGTAACAATCGTCAATCCTTCACAGATTGATTGAGCGACGAGAACTCGATCAAATGGATCTCTGTGAAAATCCGGCAATGTTTCTATAGCAAGCGCATGCGCAAACGAGATTGGCAAGGGCAAGAAATTATTGTCAGCTATCACTTGCTCTAGATTATCCGGGATCACTAATTTGCCAAGCGATTTCTTGATGATGATTTCCCAGATGGTTGCAGCGCTGACAAAGATAGAAGTGTCCGAATCAGCAATCGCTTTTCGCGCTTGGCTTGAGAGAAGAGCAGGCTTATCAAGCCACCATAGCAGCACATGCGTATCCAATAAAAAATTCATTGAACCGGTGCAACCATACCAAAGGCACAGGCTGACTAACGCCGCCTTCGACTGACGCCAGCAAAAATTCACCGCCCGAAACCATTGCTACTATCACATTTAGTTTCACCGAGTGGAGAACGAAGAACCTCATAAACAGTCATGTTTAAGAGGTTCCACGCATAGCCCAAAAGGTGTCGGGAGCCGCCCGACACCTTTTTGAATCACACCACCGACACTTTCTTCATGCCGGCGTATTTGTTCGGCCAGTTAGCCCAACCGCTGTCTGTGCCGCAGGCGTTGCGCACCACATCGATATGGCAATTACGCAGTTTTGCGCAAAGACCTTCGACAGTGGCGAACACGCAGCCGTCCGCGTTCACTCCGACGATGCGGAAGTTTTCGGGCCAATAACCTTCGTCCATGCAGGCTTCGAAGATTTCAGCAGCGCCGCCATCGTTTTCCTTTTCCACCACGCACCAGAGCTTGTAGCCCTGAACGAGGTCGATCAGTTCCCGATAAGTTGCGCTGTTGCTGCCTGCGTATTCAACGAAGATGATGGCTTCGTTGCGTTCCATCGCACCGCGAATTTCGGCGGCGACGGCAGCTTGCAATTCCGGGTCACGGCTGGCTTTGAATTCCAACATCATGTCCATGACGACAAGCACTGGTGGCTCATCGCTATTGTCCATGACGCTAGCTGGGGACGCGTTGCCACCAATTTGTGTTGTCGTACTCATAGTTTTGATGTTGTTGTTTTTTTGTTATTGCCGTCGAGGCCGCCACCGGATTTGGTGCCGCCCTTTCAGGTTGTGGAAATTAGTTTGCAGCCAACAGACGGAGTGGGCCCTGGTTTCGCCATCGCGAGATGACCAGGGCCCGAACCACTGCTAACTAGCTGCGCGCAGGCAGACCCATCATGGCGCGGACGTCGTCCGGCGACAGGCGGGTGCGCTTGACCGAACCGGCAAGAGCAGCCTTGCGGGCGTCGCGCGGGCTCTTGCGGACGATGACCTCGACGAGAGCACCGGTGCGGCCGTTGCGGATCATGCCCTCGGGGGTGGTCTCGATCGGCGTGCCGTCGAACGAGTGCATGGTGCGCGCGTTGCGCTTGGCGGTCGCGATCGACTGCCGGCGGCTGGTCTCGTACTCGGCGACGCCGTACTCGATCGCCTCACGGCCCTCGCGCTGCGAAACGCGGGTGCGGACCTGGTGCTCGACGAAGTTGTCGATCCGGGTCGCGACGCGGCGCTTGCGGTTGCCGGTGTCACCACCGAAACGACCGTGCACGCGCCGGTAGGTGACGTCCTCGAAGCCGAGGAAGTTGGTGGTGCGGCCGCGCACGGAGGTGAAGCGGCGGTCGGCGGTGGTGGCGTCGGTCAGGGTCATGCAGGTCTCCAGATTGTCGTTGAACAGCAGCGAGGCGGCGGCGAAGTCGTCCATGTCGTGCAAGAAAGCACCGAACTGGAAACGACCGTCGAAACCGTTATTGCTGGAAGAGAGGTTCATTCGAAATTCCTTCTTTGTTTGTCTGTTGGTTCAAGAAGAAAAGCATCCGGCCAGGCTTCTAGCAGGACGCAATGGATCGAAGCTTTAGTAGTGCAGGCGCGGCGACTTGATCAACTTGAGCACCTGAACCGGCCAGGGACTGTCGATCCAATCGGTCGGATAGAGTGCGCCCTGGCAGTAGTGATTGTCGATGACGAAGCTGCCGTCGCACCAGCGTTCGACCAGAAGTGGCGTTTCGCTAGAGCACGACAGCGAAGTCGGAGCGAGACCATCGAGCCACAAATTGCCACCGTAAATCCATGCGGACGCCACGTTGACGTAACCGAACGAATGACAGGCCATGTCGCAGATTCGACGACGATTGGGGGTGGGGAGCGGACGAGTCAGAGCGACGTCGACAGGAACGCGAATCACGTCATCGCCGAAAGCCGAAAAAGTCGAGAACCGCCCGGAGGAGCAGCCAGTCAAATCGACCGCGAGGGCGCCGTTGGGATATTTAATCAACCGAAGACTGAACGAGCCGCCGCCATGGGGTCGAATCGGATAGCTGCCGTTGAGGTACATGTGCGAACTCTCTAACCAAGCGGCGTGAGCCGGGGTGAAAGCAGATTCGCCGGTTTGCAGATTTTGGATACTGCGGTGCATGTAACTTCTCCGAAATTCGAGGACATCTAACACCAGAGCGGCGAAAGACGGGAGATTGAAGACTAGTTGGTGGGCTGTTACGCAGGCGGTAGTAAATTAGACACCACATACGGTGACAGAAGAAAGGTGGGAAGCGCGCTGAATAATGTCTGGTGCGAAAGGTCCTTTAAAAAAAATGAAAAACAAGTGATATTGAGAGATTAACGAATACTAAGAAGAGATAGCAATTGGAGAAGAGATGAGGCTTTGGGAGCTTTAACAGAGAGTAAAAACTATTGATTTTCAGGGCAAACCCTCACCAAACGGCTCCCTCAGAGTTCAATGGGGTACTTTTTGGGCTAGCCGTATAATCTAATCAAAGAACCCGAACGTTCGTATATACACGTATCCAGACCTGGGCAACACGATTAGCGCAGCTTCATAAAGGCATGATTTCGGACCATTGATCAACGTAGCGCATTTTAGTTCGCTGCGTCTAATGCATAGTCAAATCTGAAATTCGGCGCGATTTCTTGAGGGAAAAATTTGAGAATCTAGAATTTTGAGACAGAAGAACCTGCGATTCTGAAATCAAAAATTTGAGATTCTCAGGACAAAAATCTGAGATTCTCCGGTCAAAGCTTTGAGTTTCTCAAGTCAAAAATTTGAGACTCTCATTTCAAAATTTGAGAATCTCAAGCCCAGATTTGAAATTTCAGCCCCAAAATTTGAAAATTTCCTGCCTTGGATGACAAGGTGAATTGCGCTTCCCCAAAATTTGGTCGATTTGGCGCACCCTGACACACCTTGACATTCAAAATGGGAAGCCCACTTCCCCAAATAAGCCGTTTTTGGACTTAGACATCGCATAGTAGGCGAGTCCTGGTCTGGAGGGACGCGACGGTCACGGCCGGACGCGGCGAGTCCTGGAGGGACACGGCGGGCACGGACGGACGCGACTGACGCAGCCGGACGAGACGGACAGTCCGCGGGGTTCGAGCATGCGTTTCTAATCTAGTCTCTTAGAACTCGATTCCAGAGCTTATTTAGATCATGTGCTAAGTGCGCTAACTAAGAGCTTACTTAACTAGGCTTTTGATCTTGAGCATCACGTCTGTTTACGTTCTCACGGATCTTGACTACTCAAGGGTTTACGGAAGGCACTCTCAAGATCACTACCTGAAACCCTACTCAGGCTTAGCTTCTTATCATTCACCAAGTCTGATTTTAGACACTTGGAAACGCTAGCGTCTTAGCGTTTCTAATCCTCATCCACTTTCGTTTTCAACACCAAAACACCCAACCAATCTTCTGTTCCAACCCCCAACCAGCTCGCACAGCCGAAAGGCAGTGTACCTACCGAGTTCGTGGTTCAGGAGAGTTGTTTTTGCTTACCAATCGAGTTCGGCCAGGCCGCACTTCAATTTTTTCGCTCAAGAAGACGCGCACCACGCCATCTTTCGAGGGCACACACCGGAGTAAATCTATGAAGAAGAAACTCAAAATCGGTGTGTATGGCGGGAAATTCGACCCCCTGCACATCGGACACTTGATTTGCGCGGAATGGACGCGTGAGCGCTTTGGACTCGACAAAGTGCTTTTCGTCACCAGCGCCAACCCGCCGCATAAGAAAACAGGCGTCCTCGATGCCTTGCTGCGCCATGAGATGGTGAAAGCGGGAGTCGAACCGAACTGTTACTTCGAAGCCTGCGACATCGAGCTCCATCGCACCGGTCCCTCGTACACCGTAGACACTCTCAAAGAGCTGGCTGCGAAGTATGGTGACACTGCGGAGCTGTTCTTGATGGTGAGCGCCGAATATCTCGAGCCCAGCCATCCATGGCGAATCGACAAGTGGCGCGGTGCCGACGAAATCTTCGCGATGGCGACGATTCTCGTCTTCCCGCGTGACGTCAGCGGTCTGCCGCAGATCGAAGAGTGGAAGAAAAACATTCCTCAGGCTCGAATCGAGGCGCTCGTAGCGCCCAGCCCGCCGGTTTCCAGCTCGCTGATTCGCGGGCGAATCGAGCAGGGTCAGTCCGTCTGGTACATGGTGACCACGGAAGTCTGGCGTCTCATCCGCGATCGCAACCACTACGCCAACCCGGCCAACCCGCCGCAGCGCCTTAGCTGCAAGCGCTTCAGTTGGCGCAAACCGAGCACCTGGTGGTCCGCATGCGTGCGCGCCGCCGCCTGTTATCAATCGCCGTTCTGATCGTCCGCACACCTCAACCAGGTGCTGGTCGGATACAGAACCGGCGCTGTAACGCGTTTTCACATTCGTAGTTCAAACAGTTGCCGGACGGAGCCTGACGCTTCGCCCGCTAACGGAGCATACAAAACATGAAACTGCTAGCAAATCTCGATCAATGGCTCAGGAAGCGTCGTCTCCAGGCAAAGCGCGAGGAGATGATCCGCGAGTACTACGCCAAAATGTTTATCCTCGGTGGCATGGTCACATCCACCGACACGTACAAGCGCACGATGGCGACTGCTTTTCGAAGCTTCGCCCTCGATGACGCGGCTTATCACCTCACCTTCCGGCGCGGACTTCCGGAACCGGGTGCCGGCGATCAGCTGATCATGGCCGGTCACGAAGAGATGCTCAATCAGTGGTTCAACCGACCGCTGCTCAAGCGCGACGTCCAGATCGCTCAGGATTGGGCCGCTCGCGACGCCAACGTCAAGGCGTTCCCGAATGAACTCTGGGAACGCGAGATGGCTAAAGCGCCGTCTCTGAGCCCGAACTTCCGGCTCGACGTCGACATCTGGGGATTCCCGGGTGGGCAGACGTTCCTCAAGGGCGTCCCGGCGATGAGCTTCGAAGGCGTCGGAGGCGTGATCACTTGCCTGGAGCCGGCCATGTGCCGATACTTCGGGCCGATCATCCACGCCACCAAGGGGCGCTTGATGAGCCTCGCAACCAATGCCGAAGCGGAATTCGGACTGCGCGCAGCCATCAACGAGCTGGCCAACATCTCGCTGTTGCGCGCTCGCTATGTCGGTTCCGGAGGCAAGGGCCAGCTCACGTCCAACGACACGGCGGTGTTCATGTTCCCTGACCTGTTCAAGGACATCGGCACCATCGGTCACGAGGGCATGAGCTCCAACCAATCGCTGAATCGCACCCTCGCCGAATGCGAACTGGAGATGATGAATCTGGCACTCGACCATGTGCCGGACTCCAAGCTGCTCTGCGACCTGGTGGACGCGGAGACGATCGGCTTGATCAACGCCATCAAGGCGCTCAAGTCTCACCCCAATGCCACCAAGGCTGGTATCAGGGTCGACTCGGGCGACATCTCCGCGCAGTGCGTCGACTACCACGTCGCCATGCGCGAAGCGCAGATCACGCCAGACCGCGTCATCGTCTTCGAAGACGAAGTGACGCCTGAAGGCATCGGCAAGGTCTATGCGCACTTCCGCCTCAAGACCGGACTGGAGCCGGTCATGCTTTTCCCGGGAGCCGGCGGCTACTGGTGGAAGCTCGTGCACCGCGACACTCTGGCTGCCGTGTTCAAACGGAGCTGGACCAACGGTCAGCCCAACATCAAGTTCGGCAACTCGGAAGGCAAGGAAAGCGTCCCTGGCGTCATCCGGGTCTACGCGCGCGGCACCACTCTGTACGTGGCGCACCGCTCCGACGAGGTCGACGGCGAAGCGCTGTACCAGAAGCTGGTCAGCAAGGGCAGCATCGTCTACAACGAAACCCCGCAGGTGCAGGCCGCTCGCGCCAACGCCACCTGGGGCAAGTACACGGAGGTCGAGTACTCGCCGACCATCCTGCACTACATGAAGACCTACCGCGAGAAGCGTGCCGTCGAACGTGATGCCGCGCGCAAGGCGCTCGTGCATACCAACGGCGTGATCTAAAACCGCAATCCGGAAGACCGCATGCATCAGCACAAAATGCTGATGGCATGCGGTTCCCGGCTGCAAAACCAGGAGACGAAAGTATTATGAATCTCGGAAAACCGATTTTGTTTTCGACATCTGAGTACGGCTACTTAAAGGCTCAGATGCTCAAGTCCCGACGTTTCGTCGACGGACAGATCGCGCGCTCGGTGGCCAGGGACGGTACGGCAAACCTCGCAGACGTGCCCTTCCCCGACGGCGAACGTTATCACCGCCTGCTCACCGACGTGGTCGACCGTGAGGTCATCCTCGTTGGCGGCACGGTCTCCGACCGCGCCACCATGGAGTTGCTCGACATCGGCACCGGGCTGGTCATGGAAGGTGCGGCGCGCCTGAAGCTGGTGTTGCCGTACTTCGGCTATGCCACCATGGAGCGCGCTATCCTGCCTGCCGAGCTGGTCAAGGCCAAAATTCGCGCCATGCAGCTCTCCGCCATTCCGCGTGGTGCCATGGCCAACTGGGCGTACATGCTCGACCTGCACTCGGAGGGCATCCCCAGCTACTTCGAAAACGGCGTGATCACGCGGCACATCTACGCCAAGTCGCTGGTCATCTCGGCGGTCGAAGCAGCCGCTCGCAGCTGGCAGAGGACGTCGTCGCACAAGCTCTCAGACGGCTCCACCTGTGGTGGCGAGCTGGGCACCAAACTGCGCGTCCGTCAGCTCAACTGCCACGCCCCCAACGTCGATGACGTCTTGTCCGGCACAGGCGACTTCAAGCTCAACGACTTCACGGTCGCGTCCACCGACGCTGGTCGCGCCAAGTGGGTCGAGTCGCTCTGCCGCGACATGGTCAAGCTCAAGCTGCCTGTCCACCCGGCCTTCATCATCAAGCGCCGCATCTCTGGCTCCGAGACCGTCGTCGCCGACATCTCCGCCGACGTCAAAGGCAAGCTCGTCGTCATCTATGACGACATGATTCGCACGGGCGGCTCCGCGATCGCGGCTGCCAAAGCCTATCTCGCTAAGGGCGCCCTGGCTGTGATTCTGATTTCGACGCACGGCGTTCTGCCGGGCGACTCGAAGCAGAAGCTGCGCGACTCGGGTTGCTTCCACAGCGTGATCGTCTCCGACTCCCACCCGCGCGCCGTCGAGCTCGCGGATGATTTCCTCCACGTGATCCCGACCGCACAACTGCTGGTCGACTCGGTCCTGGGCGCCAAGGGAAAGTGATGAACTCACTCTACCCGAGCGGCTTGACCGTTTTCTTTTCAGTCAACGAAAGGATGACCCAATAATGAAACGTACCAAACGAGCCAAGTTTGGACTGATTCGAATCGCCCTGGGCAGCCATCGCGTTGAAATCGCAAACTGCGAATACAACGGCGACCGCATCATCAACATGATGCAGCGCGCAGCCAAGGTGGACGCCAACTTCCTGGTTCTCAACGAACTGGGCACGACGGCTTACACCTGCGGCAATCACTTCCGCTCGGAAGTGGTGCGCGAGGCTTCCGACAAGGCGATCGACAAAGTTCGACTGGCATCCAAAACTGTTTTCAAAGGAGTGACCGTGATCGGCGCTCCGATTGTCGTCGATGGCGAACTCTACAACTGCGCCGTCGTCATTCAACGCGGGCGCATCCTCGGCATCGTGCCGAAGACGTATCTGCCCAACACAGGCGAATTCCACGAGAAGCTCTGGTTCAGCCGCGGTGACAACCTGCGCGGTCGAACGGTCAACATCTGTGGACTGGACGTGCCGATCGGCGTCGACCTGCTCTTCGAAGCGGACGACTTTCCCGGTCTCGTGTTCGGCATCGAAGTTTGCGAAGACGGTTGGGCTGTCATTCCGCCGCACCGCCTCCTGGCTCTCGCCGGCGCGACGGTTCTCATCAACCTCTCGGCCAGCAATGAGCTGGTCGCAAAAGACGACTACCGGCGCAGCATGATCGCCGCTCACTCGTCGCAGGCACAGGCAATCTACGCCTACGCCTCTGCCGGATCAGGCGAATCGTCGACCGACCTGGTCTATGGCGGTCACCTTCTGCTCGGCGAACTGGGCAACATCCAGACCGAAGCGGAGCCGCTTGCCGACAAGGAAGACGAGCCCTTCCGTTATGCCGACGTCGACGTTCAGCACGTCACGCACGAACGCATGCGCGACAGCACGTTCGAAGATTGCAGGCGTACGTTCGCGTCGATGCTCAACTTCCGGCGCATCAAGTTCTCGCTCAACGCGGGCGACTTGCCGGAGAAGTTGGCGCGCTCAATCGACGGCTACCCGTTCGTGCCGCGCGATCCCGCCACCCGCAATCGGCGTTGTCGTCAGGTGATCAAGATTCAGGTGCGTGCTCTCAAGACGCGCCTGCTCTATCTGGCCAAACTGCGCGGCGGTCTCGAAAAGATGGTCGCCGAGCTGATCGCGGCAGGCAAACCCTTGTTCGTGGTTGGTATCTCCGGCGGTGTCGACTCGACCGAGTGCCTGCTGGTTGCATTGAAGACGCTCGACGAACTCGGCATCCCGCGTTCGCTCCTGCACTGCTTCACACTGCCTGGATTCGGCACCACGAGCCGGACTTACGGCAACGCCATCAAGCTCATGCAGCTCACCGGCGTCACCCTCAAGGAAGTCGACATCAAGGCGCGCTGCTTGCTCGCCTGGCAGTCGGAACACAAGACGCCGTTCGGGATCAACCTGGACGGACTGACTGTGGAAGCGTTCGTCGAGAAGCTCAAGGATTTGCCGGCAGGATCGGCTGACCTCGATTTCGAAAACGAGCAGGCCCGTCAGCGCACGCACATCCTGATGAACAACGGCTTCGTGCTCGGCACGGGCACTCTCACCGAGCTGGCCTCGGGGTGGTGCACGTACAACGCCGATCACATGAGCATGTATTCGGTCAGCCCGGGCGTCGCCAAGACGCTGATTGCCTTTCTGATTCGCTGGTATGCCGAAAACGAAATCGGTGAAGGTCAGCTGCGCGATGTCCTCAACGACATCGCTGCGACCGCCGAATCGCCTGAGCTGCTGCCGGTCGGCCGCAACGGCGAGAACGCGCAGAAGTCGAACGACACGCTCGGTCCCAAGGACTTGCGCGACTTCTTCCTGTACCACTGGAACCGCTGGGGCAGCCGTCCCAGCAAGATCCTCTACCTGAGCTCCCAGGCCAAGTTCAACCAGGACTATCCGGTCTCAGGCATCGTCGCTACCCTGCGTCAGTACATCTGGCGTTTCATCACCCAGCGCTACAAGCACTCCTGCCAGCCAGACGGAGTCAAGCTGGGCTCGGTCAGCCTCAACCCGCGTTACGACTGCCACCTCCCCTCGGACACGGCACCGGACGCGTGGAAAGCTGAGCTTGAAGAATACCTCGGTCAGAAGCCGACGGAGATCAATTGGCTGGAACCAAAACCTGAAGAGGCAGCAATGAAACCCAAACCCAAGAAAGTGCTCAAGGTCCTCCTGCGGGTGGACATCAAGGTGGACTTCATGCCCGGCGGCTCCCTGGCAGTGAAGGGCGGCGACGAGATTGTGCCGGCTGCCAACGCGCTTTCGCGCAGCGGGCTCTATGACCTGGTCGTCGACATCGAAGACGATCACCCGGCCAAGCACAAGTCGTTCTACACGATGCACAAGGGCAAGGAGCCGTTCAGCTTCAAGACCCTGTACGGCGTGAAGCAGCAACTCTGGTGGCCGCACTGCATCAACGGCACGCCGGGCAGCGAGTTCCATCCGGACCTCGATCGCTCGATGGTGTCGAAGACCTTCCAGAAAGGTCAAGACCTGCGCGTGGACAGCTACAGCGGCTTCTACGACAACGGTCGCACGGCGGCTGCGCGCTTCCGTGAGAAGTATCCCTTCCTCGGCCGCTCCACGGGGCTTGCCGAATACCTGCGCGCCGAAGCCGAGCGCCTCGGTTGCGACGAAATCCAGATCGATGTCATCGGTCTGGCGCTGCGCTACTGCGTGTCCTACACCGCCAAAGACGGTCGCGGCGAGACGTACAAGGGCAAGCAGTTCAGCGTGCGCGTCATCGAAGATGCCGTCCGTGCCATCGCCTTCGCCGACGGTGAGTACGAACAGGAGCTCGTCGATCTGCGCGCTCTGGGTATCGAGGTGATTCACAGCAGCGAAGTGCTGCCGAAGCTGGCTTAAGCCGGCTGTTTTGAAGCCGAAACCATCGGCTTTCTCTTCCCGGAGGGCGCACCGCATTTGGTGCGCCCTCCGCTTCCTGCCGATAGCGAATAAATCATTCGCCGGCATCGACAGAACAACGTTGAGACGGAGATTCCAATATGAGCAAAGCAGCCATCTTCCAGAGCAGTAACGCCAAGTTCCAGATCAGCCGCGGCCAGGGCGAGTACATCACCGCCGCCGCCGCCCTCGCCGACCCGAGTCTGGTCATCGGTCGCGGTCTCTACGTCGAGCTCTGGCGCGATCACGAGTGGAAGCACATCACCCGGGTCGAGCGCCAGGGCGACGAGATCGCCTTCGTCTACCTCGAGACCGTTCAGAGCGCCGACCCGGGAAACTCGCGCGAAGGCAACGTGACGACCGAACTCACCCTCACCACGGTGGTCGAGCGCAGCAGCACGTTCGCCGACGGCGACGAGATCCTGATCGGCGTCAATGCCGTTGCGCGCCCCAAGAACCGGCGCCACGGCAAGATCACCACGTTCGTCAACGAAGAGTTGGAGGACTGACCCTCGACGCGCACTCGCGTCACACCAGGCGCACATGCGGTTCCATTCAGTCGGGACAGGCACAAGCGTCAAATTCATCGACTACAACGGCACGCGTAGAACCCAGTACACAAGCGCCTCCGCATAACTGCGGTCCGGCATCACCTTGCTCAACTCGGCTTCGACGCGCAAATAATCAGTGCGCCAGCCCATCCGCTTTCGGGCGTACCGCCGCGCGCTGAGTTTTACCTTGTCACAACTTCAGGGCTACGCAACTGCTCGGCGGCAAGCGGAAGACGGTCAGGATACCGATTCCGCCTTGCTGCCGGCAGACGCGCCGTGGACAAGTTTTCAACTGAACTTAAACAACCTGAACGAGGATATGCAGATGAACAAGCGCAAATGTGCATGGACAGCCACGATCGTCACACTGATCGTCGCTGCTGCCGGCATCGCCTGGACGCTCTTCGGAGTCCATGAGGTCTCCATGAGTCAGTCCAGCATTCAAGCCAAGATCGACGAGAAGATGCCGGTTACTCAGAAGGGCGTCACCATATCCGGTGTCAAGCTCGACCTGACCGACAACAAGATCAACCTCTCGCTCGACGCTTCGGCAACGAAGTTCAAAACCGAATACCGCATGCACACGACCACTCGTGGCACGCTTCGGTACGACCACGGTCGCGGCGCCTTCTACTTTCAGCCGGAGACGCTCAAGATCACCGACCTGCAGGCGAACGGTTCCAACGTCGCCGACAAGGTTGGTGGCTTCATCGACAAATGGGTCGACTCGAAAAAGATTCAGGACAACAAAGCGGAACTGGCTGCCAAAGCCGAGGAAGTCGCTCAGACCCTCGTGCAGAAATCAGCCGAAACGGTCCTCAAGCACGTCGCAGTCTACAAGCTGAAAGGCGACTTCAAAGGCATTGTCGTTCGCGCAGTGCTGACCGACGTCGAAGTGAAAGACGGCAACGTGATTGCGCATCTGTCGCTCTGGCAGCTGACCAAGACCGTCTTCGCCTTCATCTTCGCGTTGATCATCGGCATCGCATTCCTGATCGCGCTCGCCGCCAATCCAAGTTGGGGAACGCCGCTTCTTGTCCTGGGTACGATCGCGGACCTCGGAAGCTGACCGCGGCAAATAACAACAACTGATTTTTCATCGGCTCTGGAAACGGCTTAGCAAGCTGTTCTCCAGAGACGATGTTTTTTCCTTCAGTCATACTACCTCAAGTCGTACTGTTCAATTCACACGAACATGTTCACTCTATGGTTGACTCACCATATGCCATAGTTAAACAATTATCGGTAAGTAAATTGTCAGTGGTGGACGACGCCTTTAAGCCTGGATAAAGTTTCAGTCAACCAGACCATGATTCAGCCCACTTCGGCCTTCGTGTATGGGCATGTGATAATCTTCGAAACAGTCACGAGTTCATCGCATGCCCGACGGTAAATCAACAAGCACCTGCGCCCTGTGCGGAAAGCAGAAGAAAGAGACCAAGTCAGCCACTCTGACAGGCTGGATCTTTGACACCACCAGTTGCCGCTGCGACTTCACACGGCTCGATGATCCCAAATCGCAGGAAATTACCGCACCGTTAGTTTGCCGGACCTGTCAAAAAATCCTGCCTGGCCAGGCGAAGCGGGCGACAATTACGCAATGGATCTTTCGTCCCGATTCATGCACATGCAAAACGCATGTTGCCACCACCAACGATGCCACTCACGAATTCAAAGGACCGGAAGAAAACAATCGGTCAGGTTCCCGAGAATCGCTAGAACCAAGTATAGACTCACTTGCCAACGCTAATGTAGAACAATCAGAAGCCCTGAAGGAACTCTCCGCAAAGCTCGCTTTACCGGAGCGATACTCGATTATCCGGATGCTCGGCAGAGGCGGCAACGGCGTCGTCTGCGAAGCTCGAGACAGCTATCTCAACCGCACGGTGGCAGTAAAAATAATCGACAGAGTTTCCATGGAACCCGAAAAACTGGTGCGCTTTCAAAGCGAGGCCAAAATCACAAGCCGGCTAACACACCGAAACATCGTAGCAGTCCTGGATTTAGGCGTGAATCGCAACGATCAACCATTTATGGTTTTGGAAAACGTGACTGGAAAAACATTACGCCAACACCTGAATGAGCACGGACCACTGGACAACGAACAGGCGCGAGCGGTGTTCGCGGCGGTCGCTTCCGCCCTCGCCCATGCCCACAAGAGCGGCATCAGCCACCGCGATTTGAAACCGGAAAATTTGATTCTGCATCTCGACGACAATTCAAACATGGAGCCAAAACTAATTGACTTCGGCTTGGCGAAACATGTCCAATCGCAGCACAATACTATGATTACACAAGGCGGTATCACTTTAGTAGGAACACCCGCCTACATGTCGCCCGATCAGGCCAACGCACGGACATACGATGTCCGCTCGGAAGTCTATTCGTTCGGATGCGTCCTATTCGAAGCACTGGTCGGCTCGCCGCCTTTCGCGGCGACAACACCTCTGGAATTATTGGCGAAACATAGCAACGAAGCGCCACCAAATGCGATGACACTCCGGCCGACTATTGAGAAGGAACTCAGTGAGCTAATCGACAAATGCTTGCGAAAACTACCAGACGACCGGGTTCAATCGTTCGACCAAATTTACAACACACTCACGGGAGAATTTCTGCCTGACGAAAGCGCGAGCACAACTCCGCCAGCAGCATTGTCAAACAAGTCTCCAGTGGTGGCGCCCAATGTAGTAACTATGGTGGCTACGGCGACAGCAATCGTGATGGTTGTTGGTGTCTCCGTTGTCCTTAATCACAATATGAAAAATCAAAACGGAAACCATAAACAGTCAAACGCGCGTGATCAAACGGACGAAGACCAGCACTATCACTCGAATCCAGCGGACCAGAGCAAAGCTTCCCGCATAGAGACCACTGCTGCAACTGCACGATACACAAAAGAAAAAAGAAAGACCGGTTCAAGTCAGACAAATGCGCTAAATTTGATCAGAGATGCAGCCGAAAAGCCTTCCATCACCTATTCTCCGGATGCCAAATCGGTCAGATTACGCGGCGATTTTTATCGCGACGACTTCAAGATCATCCCGCAAGACAAGAACATTGAGGCGGTGAAGGCATTTTATGGACAACACCTCGATCCCGATGGATTTCAGAGTGTGATCGGCAACATGAAGCTGCAATGCCTTCACCTTAGCCAATCCGACGCAGGCGAGAAGATCTTCAACACGATTGCCAACATGCCATCAATCCAGAAACTGGTATTAAAGGGCACCAAGGTTACCGATCAATCCCTGGCAAAGCTGGCGCGTTTACCGCTGCTGTCGGAACTGGTACTCGATAATTGCAAGATAACGGATATCGGCGTGGCCTCGCTCGCCAACTGTCCTAAGCTTGCCCGACTGGAACTGTCGAATACGGATTACGTAACTGAAAAGGGTCTGAGCACACTGAACAAACTGAAATTGAAAAACTTCTTTTATTCCCAAAACAAACTCGATGACGACGAGATTCGTGCGATTTGCAAATTGAAAATTGACTCACTATATTTGAATAATTGCGGCATCGACGATCGCGAAGCTGCACTATTTAACAGCAAATCAGTGAGAGTACTTTATGTCACGGGCAACGAATTTGGACCGGCAGGACTACGAGCGTTTTTGAAAATGCCATCGATCAGAGCAATCTTTGCGTCCGCCAGCGCGGCGCTGTCCGATGAAAAAGTGCGCACGCTCAGCAAGTCCGTTAACCCAAACTGCGTCGTTACGCTGGCAAGTGACAATCCGGATATAAACATGTATAGCGACATTGACCGCTAGTTGCGCAGATTGCCGAGGTCAAAACGACAAGTAAGATAATGACGAAAGAGGCTGTCGTGTAGCTACTTTTCACTCATGCGGTCTGGCAGAACCCGCCAGGTCAACCTGTCGCGTCGATTTAAACAAAAGCCTGATGCCACTAGAATCGGTGTCGCGCAGTTAATAACCAGATATCGGCAATATCGATGCGCGCTGTTGCGCTAGGCAAATTCGCGCAAAGGCATGGTAGAACTACGAATACGACGACTCTCGTTTTGCGGATCGAGAACGGCACAACCCAAACAGAGGTGACCGGCGATCATATAAACAGGCTCGCACTGTGGGTTTCCGCAGTTGTTCACGCTTCTCTCAAAACATAGGGTTTAGGCATATCCACTTTCCCTCACTCCTCAAGGACACCAAAGCCAGCCAACAGCGCAACCAGTACCAATCCGAATTTCCGCCAGTGCCTTCGAGCATAAGTACCAGCACGCACCAAACCCGGTATCAGCCAGTTAACGCTCAACAGAATGCCTGTGAAAAAACTTCCCGTTCTGCCAGGACAGATCTCGAGGCAGGGCATCGTGTCAAACCGGCAGCTTGAGTGTTACCAGTTCAGCCTCAACGAGTTATGCTCCAGAGCTTTGCTTCATCGAACTCTGCTCCAAACGAGTTCTGCTTCAGCGCGTTCTGCTTCGACGGGTTCGGATTCATGTAGATCTATTTCAGCGCGTTCTACTTCTACCTGTTCTCAACATCGCGAATCGCACTTGCGGTCGCTCACACGGAGACTGGTCATGTTTCAAGACAACCCCGAACTGTTCGGACTGCTGAGCTACGCCGTCCACATCGGCGAGCGCGTTGTCCAGGCTGAGCACCACGAACTCGACGTCGACTCCTGAATGGCCAAGGCCCGCACCACCCGCCAGCACTCGGCGCATACTTAACTGGCGACCGCGACGGATGAGTGAGGCGCCTGTCCTTTCAATTATCAGATCCGGCTGCTTTTGCACAAATTAGCTTCCGGTCTCCCAAGTGCGTAGCTCAAATGGAGAGCATCGGTTTCAAAACCGACGGATGAGGGTTCGACTCCCTCCGCACTTGCTGTTCCGCTTGCAGACCTCGAATCGCCACAGTGGCGAAAAACCTACGACTCTGCGACCGGGACATTCGTTTCCTCTACTCAAGGTGCAAAGATGATCAAGAAGAACTGCTCCCGCTGCGGCAAGAACATCGCGAACGCCCGGCTCGAGGCCATGCCCGAGACCGAAATCTGCGTCCGCTGCAGCAAGGTCGTCGGCGGCGAGTACGACGTCATCGCCAACCCGCTGAGCGACAGCATCGACTCGATCGACCTGGTGCGCGTCCCCCGCTTCATCGCGCCGATCCGCCGCCGCAAGCCCGCCACCGCCACCCGCGTCGCCAAGTAACCCCTCCGACTGACGAATGCAGGCACAATGGATTGTGCCTGCATTTCCGTGACTGCTCGATCAGTTTAAAAGCCTGTTTATTCGCTGCCTCTTCGCCAGGAAAACCTACCCGACTACGGGCCCGTGAAGCCCTACTAATCTCCCAAGAGGATTTGAAATGAATCTGACTGGTATTAAAATCGACCGCATCGCCATGACGACGGCTGCCATCGAACAGGCAGGAGGCTCCGCCGACGCTCCCGGCGTAAGCATCTTCGGCTGCCAGGTCGAAATCGAACCGAACGGAGTCACCTGTGATTTCACGTCGCAGTGGACCGCCGTGCGCGATCGCTGCCGAACCTGGAGCCGCGACGACCTGCGCCGTCACCAGACGGCGAGACACTACTACGACTTCTACCAACGACGGCTGGGAATCCAGCCGCACGAAACACCGCCCTCCGCGGTCAATCTGCTCATCCGCTTCGCCATCGGCGACGGAGCGAAACGTCCGATTCCTCTAATCCACCCGGCAGTCGACGCCGGCAACGTCGCCCAGGCGGAAAACCTGATCCCCGTTGCGGTCTTCGATGCCGATGCTATCGAGGGCGACATGCTGCTCGACGTGGCTCGGTTCGGTGATTCGCTCCTGCCATTCGGCTACGAGCGGCCCCAGCAGATCTACGCCGGCAGGCTCGTTCTGCGCGATCAGACCAAAGTGCTCTCCGAGTTCTGCTACCGAGACGGAAAGGCCCAGGCGGTCACGCCGACAACGCGTCGACTGCGAATTCTCGCCTGCCAGGTCCCCAAAGTCCCCAGATCCAAGGTAGTCGCCACGCTCCTTCGCGTAGTCAACCTGCTCGAAAACAGCCACCACATTCGGTGACGACCGCATTGTGTCCCACAAGCCCTTCTGCCAGGCGAATGCTCAATCGGCCTGTCCGGCAACCACCGCTAGCGAGTCTAAGGGTAAGCTGACATCGTGTTCCGGGCGAACAATGTGTTCGCCCGCCGCTTTCCACTCTGCGCGGATCAGTCCCAAACGTCGTTGAATTCTGCGAGCCCAGCTCTGGTAAGGATCTATCCTACCAGGGTTTTGGTTCGCAGAATTCTCGACGCTTTTGGACCTTTTTGACCTTTATTTCATTCTACTATACCACTACATAGCAACTAAACCAGTTCCATTCAGGCTCTAGCACCCGGTCTGGACGCGCAGCTACAATAAGTGCAGATCGAGCCTGGCATCGGTTCGTCAAGCCACAGAAAAGTGGACGGTTTGCATCAGCGAGCCCACGACATGGTCACCTTGCAAAGGCGGTGGTACTCGCGTGGAGTCACTTGGACAACTCAATCCGTTCGAAACGCAATTACAATCTTACTCGTTCCGTTTTCAGATTCGATAAAGTCGAATTCGCCTCCACAAGCCTCGATCACTGCTTCAGTCATCGACAACTTGAGCATAATCCGCTCACGAGTTTGTTTCAACAACAGATTACCGGCTATCCAGATCGTTACCCTGTGCGGCTCATCAGTGACTGAGAGCGAGATTTTTTCTGCCGAATTTTCCGCCATCAATTTTAGCAAGTCACAAAGAGCACGCTTCAAACGCACGGGGTCAGTGAAAACCTGACGATCTTGAACTGCATCGCCCGCTAAAGCCGCATCGCCGTCAACAGCCGAAACTTCCGCCAGACAATCGCGCACCAGTTCAGAAACCGCTACCTGAGCCCATTCATAAGTTGCCGGATCGGCATTGAGATTCTCCATCTCTAATAAACCGGAGATCCGTGCCACCAATTTGCTTGCTTCGCTCGACATCAGAAGCGCTCTCTCTTCAAGGCGTTCTGACGGTTTCGATCTATACAATCCCTTCTTCACCGTATCGAGAAAGAGAACGACACTGGTCAACGGACCACGAATATCGTGTCGAAGAACGCGCTGAAACTCGCTTCTGAAGCGTTCCAACGCTTCTTGTTCTGAGATATCAAACACCGAGAGTAATAACAGATCGCCCGAGTCGTCGAGAAATTGCGTATGCACTTCGGCTGGAAAATTGGCGTCGTCCCGCCTGGTGCCGACAACTCGAAATGTCCGGCCAATCATGCGGCGCAAGAACTCGGTTAGTTCAAATTCAGCACTGGATTGAGTCAAAAGCGATGTGATTGAAACCAACGCGAGCTGCTTAGCGTCATAACCAAACATCTCGCAAGCCACGCCGTTAGCGCCTTCAATCATTCCATTCTTTGACACCACGAATAGTGCCAAGGGTAATTTGTCGAACAATAATCTGGTCTTTTTCTTTGTATCATCGAGATATTCGGAATCGGCATCGACAATATCCTTCGCCGGCTCAACAGCCCAAAGCAGCTTGTGGACGGCTTCTCCACGTTCCACTTCAGGGCTTCCCGACGTTACATCGATTGGATCGACGACAAGAAAAAGATCTCTGTCTCTAAATGCGGTGACCCGATAGCGAGCACTGCCGGACATCGAAAGTTTCAATCGAACCACCGCACTGAGCGCCTCTTCACGATCACCCTTTGCGGACAAAAGCCCCAACGCTTGAGCGCGATCCTCATCCTCTACCAGACTGACAAAATCAAACCCGCGCAAGAGAGACAGATCTTGATCATTGCCTGTAGCTAGAATTGCGACGATTCTGCCGCGACTGTTAAGGCGAAATATCATCTCGTTTCGTCACCACTATTTCTTATATAGGATGACTCACGCCGAAGCGAATTCAGTTCCAATCCACATAGAACGACTGCACATAAGTGGTTCCAGCCTCGGCGGAAACGTAGAGGCTCCCGTTCCTTACATGAATCTATATAGACTATTAGATCAATCATCATTCAACTATGTAGCCGATGCCTTTGACCGTATTGATGAAGGACGGCTTCCCAGGCGCGTCTAGCTTCTCGCGCACTCGTTTCACGCATTGCCTGACCGCGTCGTAGCTCACCAATTCATCCGATGACCAGACGTTCCGAATCAAATCGTCCAACGAAAACAGCGCTCCTCTGTGCCTCACGAGAAACTCGACCAATTGCTGCTCTTTGGCTTTGAGCACGACAACCGTTCCATTTTTTAATATACTGCGCGTCACCAGGTTAATCTGAATGTCACCAATCTGTATCTGATCATCGCGATTGGCAGTGCCTCTTCGCAGGATGGCGCGCACTCGCGCAAGCAGTTCGTCCGGTTCAAACGGTTTAGTCAGATAGTCGTCGGCACCGGCATCCAGTCCGCTCGTCTTATCGCGAGTCGCGAATCTACCGGTCAAAAACAGTATCCCGCAACGCTTGCCGGAGCGCCGCATGCTTCCGCAAAGCTCCAGCCCGCTCATGTTTGGCAGCTCCCAATCAAGCACAACCAGATCGAAATCACTGATTGCCAAAATTTCAATGGCTGCCTCGGCGCTGGCCACTGTTTCAACGGCGTAACCTTCCAGCTCCAATTCATCGGCAACGCTGAGCCTGAGCGCAGCGTCATCTTCGACAATTAGAACTTTCGCCATACCAATGACTCTCGAGCGATACGAACTGTTTGAGTGAAATTACGATGGGCTCTCGTAATCCTACGAACCGAAGATTATACAGTCATACACAAGTCATGAACAACCGTATCATCGTGTTCACAGATTCGATTCGAGCCACCGCTCAAGCAGCACCGGCAAAGGATTGAATCCCAAAAAGAGAATCAGTTTTTCTCCTCCCCAATTTAAATAAAGACTGATTATCAGCTAAACAAATTAGACCAGTTCAACAGTTAAATCAGAAACAGTTGCAGGTCCAATTTGCAGGTTGATGAACCAGCTTGGCTCTAACTGTGCCTGCGTGTAATACGCTGGCAGAGCCGCTCACAGCCCGTTTTAAACAATTCCCCCATGACCGCAAGCGTGATTGCTTGAACGGTTCAGATTTATCCGAGGTGATTTCCATGAAGACTACTTCTTTAGACAAACAAACACTCCTTGCAATCGCAACAAGTGAAGGCAAACAAATCGATCCAATCGAGTTCAACGGCCGTCTCGTCATAATCGGCTGTGGCTCAGTGTCTCAGTGCCTTCAACCGTTGTTGTTGAAAAACCTGAAGATGGATTTCAGCAAGCTCACCATCATCGACATGGAAGACAAACGCGACAACGCCAAGGAAATTCTCGAAGCCGGCGCTACATATGTACAAATCGAAATCACCAAAGAGAACCTCGGTTCGGTGCTCGGTGAGCTGGTTGGCGAAGGCGACATGATTATCGATCTGGCATGGAACATCTCGACCATCGACATTATCGATTGGTGTCAGGACAACGGAGTGCTCTTCATCAATACTTCAATCGAAGTCTGGGAGCCATACATGCCGAACAATGGCTTGAGCGCAGCCGACGATACGATTTATGCCCGTCACGTAGCGTTTCAAGAATTCAAACGCCGCCGCACCGGAGGTGATACCACCGCCATCATCGAACACGGCGCCAACCCCGGACTGGTAAATCACTGGGTCAAGCGCGGACTGGAAGAAGTTTCACTCCGCATTCTGGAAACTGTGCCGATGCTGGTCGAGCGCAGACAGGCTCTAGAAGCCGCAGTTGAGGCACGCGATTTCGCCAAGATGGCGATGTTGACCGGCACCAAAGTAATCCACATCTCGGAGCGTGACACTCAAAAAAGCGGTTTGCCGATCAACTACAAAGAAGAATTCGTCAACACCTGGTCCGTCGAAAGCTTCCATCAGGAGAGCGTTTCGGTAGCAGAATTGGCATGGGGAACGCACGAACGCGAGCTTCCTGAAGACGCAATCGTTCATTCTCACGGACCACAAAACAAAATCTATCTCGAACGCATGGGCATGCAAACGCTCGCCAACTCCTGGGTTCCATCAGGTGACATCGTCGGACAAATCACCGCCCATGGTGAAGTATTCTCAATCAGCGATCATCTCACTGTAAAAGATGGCGACAAAGTCGAATATCGCCCCAGCGTTTACTTCGTCTACAAGCCAGCCGATCAAGCGCTCAACTGCCTGGCGATGCAAGAAAGTTTGAACTACGAACTGCCTGAAAACACGAGAGTAATGAACGACGAGATCGTTTCCGGCATGGATGAAGTCGGAGTGTTACTTCTCGGTCACGACCTGAACGGCTGGTGGGTAGGTTCTCGCCTCGACATTCACGAAACCAGAAGTCACGTCACCGGTCAGAATGCCACCACTCTTCAAGTCGCAGCATCAGCGATGTCGGCAATGGCGTATGCAATCCGCCACCCACAAAGCGGCATCTGCACCGCCGATGACCTCGATTACAAAGAAATTCTCGCGGTCGCAGAACCTTTCTTAGGACCATGCCCATCAGTACAAACCGATTGGAAGCCAGAATGCATCCGCGGACAAGAACGCGCCGACTGGCTCCTGCAGGACTTCCTCGTCGACGATGAAGACGCTTTCTTCGCAAGCCAAGCCGTTTAAAAGTCGAAAAACCAAATAAAAAATCAAAAATCAAATTCAATTTCCAAAATTAAAACCTAATTAGATCAAATCAAAACCCCAATAAATTTCCCGGAGCTTAAGACAATGAACAACCTCACACTTAAACCAGCCGTCCATGCCGATGCCGACACCCTCGTTTCAATGATCTCCGAGCTTTACGCTCACGAAGATCTTCCTTGCGATGAATTCACTATGCGCAGGAATGTTCGTGCTCTGATCGATGGTGGCAATCTCGGACAAGTACTGATGATCGAAGACGCCAACAGAGTAATCGGCTACGCCATCATCGTCTATTTCTTCAGCCTGGAACACGGCGGATTGACCGCACTTCTCGATGAGTTCTTCATCCTCGAAGAATGCCGCGGCAACGGCTTGGGCAACATCGCTCTCAATCAACTGTTCGCCTTCTGCGAGAACAAAGGTTTGTCCGCGGTTCAACTCGAAGTATTGAATGAGAACGTTCACGCCAAAAATCTCTATCTCAAAAAAGGTTTCGAAGTCCGCGATCGTTCGCTGATGGTACGCCCTCTTGGCACGCAAGAAGAGCTCCGCAAAGCTTCTTAGGCAAACTGCAACCCAACCGCAATCGACAAAACAAAAAACAAGGAGCATCATCATGTTTTCATTCCAAGAAATACCCGCCTTCTGCACAGCCCTGGGACAGCGCGCCGCCGCTCAATTCGACCTCTTCGAGAAAGAAGTAATCCGCGCACGCAAACGCACCCCGATTCAAGCGCCTCAAGGAATTCGCATCGGCAGGGAAATCGACAAAGGTGGGGCACTATACAGCACAAGATCCTACGACAACGGCGAAGTCGTATTCGCCTTCCGAGGCAGTGTCAAACGCATTGAAGACGCGACACCATTGGCACTGCAAGTCGGAGAAAATCTCTTCCTGGAAGCCGAGCAAAACGATCCGTTTCGCTTCGATGAATTCACGAATCACAGCTGCAATCCCAATGGCGTAGTAGGGTTCCGCTCGGGACGTCCATATTTCGTTGCCGGTCGTGATATCGCTGATGGTGAAGAGTTGACCTTCAATTACAACACCACTGAGTACGACATGTTCGAGCAAGAAGAAGTGATGAAGGCGCCTTGCGTGTTCAAATGCAACTGCAAAACCAGTCACTGCCTCGGCAGAATTATGGGTTTTCGCTATCTCTCAATCGAGCAAAAACTGACACTCCGTGCTCACCTCAGCCCTTACCTTGCCGAAAAACTGAAAGCTGAACTCAATAGTCTTCGAGTGGTGCCTCTCAATTTCGAACCATAACAAGTTTTTTTGACCGGGGAAAACAAAAGCGGTTCTCTAAGACGAGAACCGCTTTTTGTCTGGTCTATAACCGGCTTTCGCTAATTGTCTAGCGATTGTAGGCTGTTACCTGAGGGCGTATGTGACGTTCAAATCCGTTCTGCCCTCCGGACAAGTGCATGAGGACGGCTGCAGTCTTCATGACTTTCGCGGTCAGTCGTTTGCACTGTGGATGTGCTGACTGCGTGATGCTTCTCATTGAGCCTAGCTCGCCGATGCTTGAGTGGAGTGCGAATTCCGAGGTGAAGGCGTTGATACCGCGGGCGGTGGTCGTTCTATTTATGCCACGGTGAGCAATCGCTTCTACTGGATTGATCGCAGCGTACGTGGCTGGTGCGTTAGCACAAACAGTCGCATGCCGTCCAGGCGATAGAGCGATTTGCTGATTGTCGAAGTTGAGCGTGACGGCCTCACGAGACGAATCATGCAAGTCGTAAACAGACGTGCCGTGAAACCCGGCGACAATTAGAACCAGTGAGTCGCGTTTGATGGAGACGTTGGCATGTGGAGTCTTCACCACAATGTCGGAAGCAGGCGCGTACATCGCGCTTGAATCCGACAACGAGTGTTGAGCAATTGTTCTTTTCGCAACTCCGCTAACAGACGCGTGCTCCGCATCTGCTTGCGAACCCGCCGCTCCTGATTGCACGGACGATTTGGAACCTGCATTCGAATTCGCAGCGTTATTTCCCAACGCGTCAGTAGGCAAATAATCCGAAACTAAAGTTTCGCAGCGAGGAACGTAAGCCTGGTTGAAATCAGCGTTTCCGACCTCAGCTTGTTGATACGTACTGAGTGCCGTCGCTGGAATCGTTTCAGTAAGCAAAATTGCCGACAAGTTTTGCAGCGAACGATTGTCAATCACGCTTGCGTTGGAACCCGCATCAGCGCTGCTTGTGGTCAAAGTGCCAGTGATTTGTTGACCCAACAAATCAACCGAGTCGTTTTGCATCGGGCTCAAACCGGACTGTCTAACTTTGCTGGTCCCTGTGAAAACATCACCCGGAGGATCGGCTGTAATCGATGTATTTGACCCCACGCTGATGTTCTTCTTCTTTTGTTTTCCAGCGGTGCTGAATATCAAATCACGACCAAGAGCCTGCAACGTGATGTTCGTTTGCTTTTTAACGTTGATACCCTTCTTGCCGAGATAAACCAACGCACCGCCGTCCTCATTAACGGACACACCCTTAGGCACCTTCTTCGACAGCACCGGCGTGACTGGCACTCCACCGAGCACGATGGCAACTTCACCGACACCAGCCGTGGTGCCGGAACCTTTAATGACGACATTCTCTCCGATTGTGATGAATCCAGTTTTCTTTTCGATGTCAGCATTGTTGATTATGATGTCGCCTTCAGTCGTAGTCAGGCTCACATTGTCCGCAATAGACAGCGTGCCTGTGCCGTTTTGCGTTATGAGAATGTCACCGACAGCCGTATTCGTTGTTGCAATGTCGCCGGTAATCGAAATTGGACCAGCGGCAGTAAATACGAATTGACCTTCTGCCGCGCCGGACTGAAGCTCGACGCCGGCGGTTCTGGTGCTTTGAACGAACGCGCCTGCTCCTCCGGCGACTACATCGAGAATCGCGGAATCGGTTACGAACGGATTGAGAGCCGTTCCAACGGAACCGTTGATCGATTGCAAAAACAGTGTGTCAGCACTACCGATATTACCGGTGATATCACCGACAAGTAGACTATCGCCGCTTCTTAGGCTAATTGTAGGTGAGGTTATCGTCCCGGAGACAGTCAAGTTACCATCAGCAAACAAATTGACGGTATTGCCCGCTACTGTCGAGGACACATTTACGTCACCGGATGAGTCGATCTCGATAGTGCCGCCTGCCGTCAAATTTTGATTGACGATTAGGTCGCCACCACCCAGGGAGGTGAGCGATAGATCGTTCGTCACAGTGATAGGTCCGTTCAAAACAATCGCATTGCTGGCAGCAGGGGCGGTGGCTGACAAGTTCAGCCTGTCGACGCCGGTTATGCTACCTGCATTGACGAATATGCGACCATCAGCAATCACGTCAAGTTCCAGAGACGGACCGGCCGCCTGAGTGATGGTCAAGTTTTTGGCACCCTGAGTAATCAGCACGTCGCCCGCGCCAATCACAGACAGCGTGTTGATATTCACGTCCAGATTCGCAGTTGCAGCGCCCGTGGTCAGAGACAACGAATTGGAGTTGATTGAGGACCCAAAATTTTGGATGACATTCGAGACAAGCAATCCTCCAACTATTGAAACGCTCGCGTCTGCAGCATCGATGTTACCGAGGACTATGTTACCCGCGGTCGGAACGTTCGTCGTTGCAAATGATCCGCCCGGTTGCACAGTCCCATTAATCACGACAAAGGTGCCGATGATATTCGCTTTGGTAGCGCCAATTGTCACTGCGCCATCGCTGCCCGTACCCTGAGTGTTGATGCTGCCGACTTGAACACCACCCTCGCCGAGGATTAACACGGCTCCGCCATTGCCACCAGCCGTAGTGTCAATAGTGGCAAGTTTGATCGAACCGGAATTGACATTGCCAGCGGCGGCCACCGCCGTCAAAGTCCCGGCATTGCCGGTCGTGCTGCTTAAATCGATCGAGACATTGGTCAGGTCGATTGAACCGCCGGTTGCCGAAGGGCCGGTCACAGTCAATTCAACGCCGGTGTTCTGCTGCCCCGCCAAACTAGGAGTGAAGTTGTATCCGGCAAGCATTAGTAGCGACCCACCATCGACCGAAGTCGAAGACAAGTCAATTGTTGTGGCGCCGGCCGCGAAGATATTTCCAGCGGCGATGATCGAAAGGTTTTTCCCAGTGAAGATCAAATCGCTTGTGAGAACGACGTTACCAGTGTTGTTTACGATGTTGTAGAACAACAGCGTATTAACCGTGAGCGGAGTTCCGGTCAGGATGCCGAATTGATTGAGCGTGTAGGTATTCACGGTCACAGGACCGGCGCCCGCATAATTCGCGCCGACATTCACGTCAACTTTCGCGTTAGGAACCGCGAAGGCATTGATTGTCAACGGTCCGGTGAAGTTCTGCGTGCCCGATAAGTTGATGTTGCCGTTGGTCGCGGTGATGGTGGTAGAGGTGGTGGCATTTACTTGACCCCCCGCTCCACTCATCGCGAAGCTAGCGCCCTGGAAGTTGATGACGCCGCCATTGATAGTTCCAGTGTTGCTTAAAGCAACCGCATTTATATCCAGAGCGTTTGTTCCGGTTATGGTGCTCGAGTTGGCGACTGAAGTACCGGCGGTAATTACAAAGGTGTCACTGGCAGAGATTGGAGCGTTGATTGTTACGGCTCCAGTGCTGTTCAAATTAACGTCCTCGGCAGAGAACCCACCACCGGCGTTAACAGTAATGTTTTTACCATTAGATGTGGACAAAACAACTGAGTCGAATAATCCAATATCGAGCTGACCTCCGCCGGTTCCAAGAACCAGATCTTGATTGGTGACGGTGACGGCAAGCGAGCCGTTGTCACCACCGCCGGTACCAGCGCCACTGATCGCAATAACTGTGGGCGCAGGATTGGGGACTATCGTATTCGCAAGAATCGTTGCAGAACCGCCTGTGTGACTGACAGCACCTGTAGTGCCCGCGTTGACGTTCAAATTACTTGCTGCATCAAAGGTTAATGGACCCAATAACGACGACAATACATAGTTTCCGCCATCGCCTTCAGTAACCTGCAAGGGGTTGAATGCCACTAGACTTAGACCGCCTGTCCCGACCGAAGCGATCTCAACCGTGCCCGCATTTCCCGAAGTAGTGCCGCCGTCCGCGTTGACAGAACCGACACTGTTGAATCCAGCGATCAAACCGACATCAAGGGTCTCATTAGCAAAAGCAATTATGTCGATCATGCCGCCATTACCGATGCTTCCGGCCGACACGTTTATATCACCGGCGAGAAGCTTGCCACCGGCGAAGAGTTCGACAAAGCCACCAGTCACAGTAATGTTGCCAACTTGAATGTCGGCATTGTTGAAGACACCGTTGAGGAAATCACCACTAGTGATACCGCCACCAAGCGTGGATATTGTCACCGGTACGCCTGGTGTGAGGGTAGCGAGGTGAACGGAACCGGTGCCGGCAAGACCGCCGGTCATCGAAATATCGATCTGTGCATCGATTCCGACGCCACTTAAATCTCCCGATACCAGAGTTATGTCACCGTTCGAGCCCGTGCCGTTGCCGTTTGCACTAACCACGGTCGTCGAGGCGATGCCAATCTCGCCGGTGTTGGCCGATCCGGTGAATGCCGCAAGTGTGATGTCGCCGGCGTTTCCATTGGCTGCCGAACTGCTTGCGTTGATGGCATCGACCGGAATAAAGATTCCGACGCCGAAATTGATGAATCCTCCAGTAGCCGAAGAGCCTGTCACAGTCACGGCTCCGGCAGTCAGCAAATAAGAGGCACCAGCCACAATTGTGATATCTCCGGCATCACCCGTGGCGGAAGCCGTCGAGAGCGATGTTGAGAAAGCCGATGCCACCACATCGGATCCGGAGACGAGTGTAATACCGCCTGGAGATGTGATGCTCCCTGCGAACTGGATAAAGTTGCCTCCGGTTACGGTCGTTCTTCCTACATTGATTCCACCAAGACTGGTGAAATCAACCGCTTCTCCTGCAGCGACATTAAGCGTCGAATTTGTTCCGCCTTTGTAAGTGGTTAGAACCAGGAACCGTCCAGCGGAAATCGAAATGTCCGCGCCCGCACCAACTGTAATGTCGTCAACAAACCCACCTGAGAAAGTGATTGGCCCGCCACGGAAATCGCCGGCCGTAATTGCTCCTGATGATTTCGCAATGGTGACGCCACTTTGCGGTGTAGCAGTAGCGATGAACACATCGCCGGTACCAAACGCTGAACCACCCGAGGTATCAATAGATCCTCTAAGGCCGAGTGCAGTTTGATCGTTATTATCCCCGGTGATCGCTGTAAAATTGCCATTGGCGCCGGTTCCATTGCCACCAGTTTTAATGTCAGTCTCAGCAAAACTCAAGAAGATTGCGCTAAAGCCATCGCTAGGGGTGGAGTACGAAATCATCGTAACATCGCCACCGGAGCCATTCACCATCGAGCTTCGAGTATCCAACAAGCCCAGGTTGCCACCATTGAGCGGATTACCGCCATTGTCCAAAAGAATGGCACCACCAGTCGCAGACGAGCCATTGATTTGAATTGTCGTTGCTGTTTCAGTAAAACTAGCACCAGCAACCATTGTGACATCGCCACCGTTAGCGGTACTCGAAGCAGTTATAAGGTTGGACACTATGCCAGGTTGAGGCATACGGATGTCGAAGCCCGCGACAATAGTGATGCCACCAGGCGCGGTGATACTGCCGTTTAAAAGAACATTCGACAGCGCTGTTAAACTAACACTCGCCGCGTCGATTTTATCGACCGAGATAGCGTCCGCACCTCTCACGGAAACCGCACCGCCAGCTTCGATGGCACCGTTTATCGTCAAATCTTTTGTGTCCGCCGGCAGTGCGCCGACACCGAACGAACCCTGAACAATTGCGCCTGTCGCTTCACTGATAAGAACAGGACCTCCCACTACAACAGGTTTAAACGAACTGAGCAAAACGTTTCCTGTACCAGCAATACTGCCGGCGCCTCGCGCATCGATTCCAGGAAGGTCTACTTGCCCGCCACCAATAATGGTGACATTGCCGTTGTTTCCACCAGCGCCGCCTTCGGCTGAAATGCTTGCAGCATCGAGCAGAATGTCGCCCTCCGTATTGCTATTCGAGGTGAAGGCAATCAAATTGATGTCGCCGGCGTTTGTCAGTCCGTCGGTAATAAACTGAATGGCGTTGCCGGTTCCGACGATCGAACCACCACCGTTCGAGCCGCCTGTGATGCTGTTGTTCGCACCCGAACTCTGCCAGTTGCTACCGGCGACCGCGGTGATTGCACCACCTGCACCAGTCACAGAAGACGTATCTATAACTGCGTTAGCGAGGAAGTTGATGTCGCCACGCGCAAGAAGCGCCAGTGGTCCGCCGTCTGTGTCGACGTTACCGACAGTCAGATCACCTGTGCTTTTCAGCGTTGGGTCGCCGCTGGTTTGCAGGTTGGCGATAAACAAATCCGAATCTGCGGCGATGCGCGCGATGCCAGCCTTTGCGGATACGGCTCCTGTCAAACTGCCGACGTTGATTTCCAAAGTTCCGTCGCCTGAATCGACGTTGAATTCACGAGAGACGAAGTCACCGCCTGTAATAGTCGTATCGACTTTCTCGATTGAATTTGCCAAACCGACGTTGATGCTGCCGTTCAAAGCCTCGATTCGTCCGCCGTCGTTGTTGACTACGATTGAACCAGCGACACCGTTGCTCGACAAGATTCCGACATTACCACCGAGTGAACTGATGGAACCGCTGTTGTTGAGCTGATTGGCTTCGATGTTCAAATTGTTTTGAGCGGAAATAACGGCAGCGCTTCGACCGCGACTTTCGTTGGAAATCACTTTGGCAGAAAGCGTGAGATTGCCGGAACTAGTGATGCTGCCTTGATTGGTCAAAACCTCATCAGCTTTCAACCGCAAATCTACTGACGATTGCAATTGACCATATTCCGGCAACAGGGATGAATCCACAATTGTGGAGATCAAACCACTGGAGCTGTTGGTCAAATTGTGCGCAGAGATCGATGCGTTGGCAGCGCCTTCTCTGTTGGAGAGCGCGATTATGGAGCCATTGTTGACCAGATCACCAGTCAAATTAAAATCAGAACGATTGCCAAAGTTGCCGATCACTTTGACTGCTTCGGGAACAACCAACGCGGAAACCCGCATATTATCGCCGTTCGTCAGCGACTGCAGCGTCATGGTTCCGCCGGCGGCTCGCCCTTGACCATCCAATGTCAGCGACTGAGACTCGCCATTCAACACCTGCAAGATTGAGGCGTACTCAGCGGCGGTAACTTTCGAGCCGACCGAATAATTCTGCGTGCCACCACCGACGGTGAGTGCGATTTCGAAAGAATTGCCGCCGTCAAACAAGTTCGAACCAAGAATAATAGTTCTGTCGCCGGAGCCGAGATTGAGTTCCACTGTGCCATTTGTGTTTCTGGTTTTGCCGCCGCCAACCTGCTGCCAGGTTTTCTCATTATTGCGAGCAGCGGCGCTTTCAAGGTTGCGTACCTGGTTATGCCTAACGCGGAGAGCCGCATCATTAACCACTGAAGGCAAAACGGTGGGGATTTGAATCGGTACTTGAGCCGGTCGCGCAGCACGTTCAATTTGGAAAGCGTCCTGCCTGGCGAGCCTGCGCTCTCCTCGCATTTGCTTGATGACAGAACGATCCCATTCGAATTTATCGGCGTGATTGGCGTAGGCAGGACCGACAGCTACGAGAAACGAAAGCGAAACACATGGACCAACAAACTGAAAGCCTGTTTTGTACTGCGTTTTGCACGCCTTGCTCGATTTGCGATTCATGTTGACTCTCCAATTGCTCAGCCACCCGACGCGATACGCAGCGCGGGCTTGATAACCACAAACAGTATCATTTAATGGCGAACAGGTCCACGAGCCAAACTCCCGGCAAATCAGTGAAAACACGCATTATCAGCGCGCATCATTTAAATGACCGATAGAACATGATATTTACATAAGTACGCGTTACAGCCCGCCTTGCAGAAATGCAACACGGAACAGGCTGCCCGAGCCACAAAAACGCCTCGATGCAAAATATGTGCAGTGAAGCAGGAGCCGCTTCCGATCGGTCTGCTAAAATCAGGACCTCACCAAGGTTTGTTTAAAATGGAAGACAAAAAACCAATCCTGTTCTGCACCGCCAGCTACGGCTATCTCAAAGAAAAGATGATGCGAAGCGATCGATTTCTCGATGGGCAAATCGCTCGCGGTCAAGCCAACGGTGGACCAATTCTGGAAGACAAACCGTTTCCCGATGGCGAACGCTACCACCGCATACTGACTGAAGTTGCAGATTATCCTGTCGTGCTCATGGGCGGAACGATTGACGATCGCGAAACAATGGAGCTGCTCGATCTCGGACAAGCGATTGTCGAGAAAGGCGCCCTGAGCCTCTTGATGCTGGTACCATACTTCGGTTATTCGACTATGGAACGACAAGTGCAACCCGGTGAAGTCGTTAAAGCGAAGAACCGAGCCCGCATGCTGTCAGCGATTCCGACCGCTTCATTCGGCAATCGCATTTATCTTCTCGATTTGCATTCCGAAGGCATTCCCCATTATTTTGAAAACAGCCTGGTCGCAGTTCACGTGTACGCCCGAGACATCGTCATTGACGCGATTGTCGACGTCGTTCGCGAATGGCAATCATCGGCAATGGTGGCGTCGGCGGTGGCAGACGGTGGCGACCGAGTTAAAACATCTTCCTCGCGCGCTTCTTCCGGTGAGATGATAGATTGGCTTGACGACGCCCACTTCACCCTGGCGTCGACTGATGCCGGACGAGCCAAATGGGTCGAGTCTTTGGCACAAGACATGGCGGATCGCGGAATTCCGGTGCACCCCGCCTTTATTATCAAACGTCGCGTATCCGGCACCGAGACTGAGATTGCTGACATATCAGCGGATGTCCAGGGCAAGTTTGTCGTAATTTATGATGACATGGTCCGCACCGGTGGTAGTGCCATCAAAGCGGCGAAAGCTTATTCAAGACAGGGCGCAAAAGGAATTGCATTAATCTGCACACACGGCGTCCTGCCTGGCGATTCATTGAAACGCCTCGAGGATTCGGGATGCTTTTTCAAAGTAATCGTCACCGATAGTCACCCTCGCGCCGTAGGTTTAGAAAGCGACTTTCTCAAAGTGATCTCGGTCGGAGATCTCCTGGTTGAGAGCATCATGCACAGACACTAATTTTTGGCGCGCGACCGATATGTTAGAATCGCCGGACGAATAATCAAGTGGCAGCCTGTCGATAACTCACCTCGTTGAAATTATTTTCGCTTGATTAAACCTTTCAAGGATGGCGAAACAAAAGAATCTCCAAGTTTTGTTCCCGCCAAAAGTTTCAATTTTTCTCACTGTTTCAGCTGGTCACCCTTTGGTAGACTGCGCGATTACTGTGTCACGAAACACAAACGAAGCAAAGAGGAGAATGGCATGAACAGCCGTATCGCAGGGAATCTCTCATCACTTACTAAAGCAATTTTGATATGCACCGCGGTGGTGAACACAAGCAGTTCTGCGCCGGCATACGCCGCGGACCGCACCGGTGCCACCGGTCGCGACAATGCGCGCGACATGAATCTGTTTCAAATTGAACCAACTGTTATTGACGAACGCTATTACACCTCCGGTCGCGCCGAACGTCACCAGAAGACGTCTCCAACGCTGCCTTACGGCGCGCCGATTCCAGATAACGACGCAGCTCCAGTCATCGAAGTGAAGCCGACACAGACCCAGGTTCTGCCCGCCAGCGAGAAGAAGGTTCAGACTTCAACGACTTCGCAAAATCCGGTTCAAGCAAGCGCACCGGCAAGCAAACTCGACGCATCGATTCAAACAGAATTGAATGCACTCAAAAGCGGCGAGGACAAAACGTTCAAGCTCAAACTCAAATGCACAGCCTCAGACGATTCGGTAATCAAAACGCTCAACCAGGTGAAAAACCTCAAGGTCGTCTCGATTGATAAAGCCCAAAACGAAATCACTGTCGAAGCGCAAACCTCCGCAGTGGCTCAACTCTCCGGGCTGACAGCAGTGACCTCGATTTCGCCAGTGAAAGCTGGACAATAACGTTTAATCGAATTAGAAGTGAAAGCGGCGTACTCTCCCTGCGCCGCTTTTGCGCGTTTTAGATCTATTGATGCGACCAGCGCGAGGCGGTTTTGAAACGCTTCCGTCGGTGCTCTATGCAAGTTTCGCTGCCGTCTGGAAAAAGGCTGCAAGAAGGTTCTAAACGACAACGATCACATGTCGGTTCGCTGACTTCCGCAGATCGCGCCCAAATGTAACAAGGTTCGCGCGAGGATGGCCATACTCGGCTACCCCAGCGATGCAAGACCGAAAGCGAGTTTATTCAGGTGGAAATCACCACTACGAACGCTATGAAACGAGTCACAGCAAATCAATCAGTTGTGCCTGCGCAGCCGCACGAGCGCCCAACCAGGACACCATTCGATGGCGCGCCGGTCGGGCAAAAACTCCATTTCTCAAAGTTTTGATCTAGCAGTCTTCAAAAACTACTCTCAGGTATCTCTTCTAATTCTCAATCCACTCAACTAATCACAGAACAAGCTTCCTCTCCACTCTTTGCTTCGACCTCTCGCCAACATGATTGGTGCGGATGCTAAGGCGAACGGAAGTTGTGATTATCAAAGACCGAAAACAGAACAGCTACACAGCAACAAACCAGTACCAGCAACAATTTAACTCACCAAACGTATGAATCAAGAACTTTACTTCGTGCTCACTCTTCTCGCAGCTGCTGCTTTGGCGCTCGGAATTTATCTGCTCGCGACCCGCCAAAATCGGCGCGCCACCGAGTGCTGCAATATCCTCTGCAACTCCGTCTGGCAAGTGAACGCCTCTTTGCGCACCCGCGAATGGGAGCTGCAATCGGAAGACTCGCATCCGTCTGTGGCGTGTGCCCGCGGTTTCAATTTGATGCAGGAACTCTCAACGCTTGTTGAAGAATGCAATGAACACCGCGATGTCGCACAAGCCTGGTTGCTCATGGGCCGCGCCGGTTATCCCACCGTTCAATTGCGCTACGATCTCGGTCTAGCTGCCGTCGGCAGATTTCACCACACGCTGCGTCGCTATGACAAAGCACTCGCTAGCTAAAACCCAATCACCAACCACCATTTCACCACTATGAAACAGCACGAATTGCTAAGACGCACCCGCATTCCCCCAGGGTTTATTTTGCACATACCGCACGGGGGCAAACCTGAACTCCGTCGCATCGACGGCCCGCAAACAGAAACGCTGAATCAGGACGCCGACGAAGATGCCGAACAACAACAGGCACTGCTCGAAAAAGCGCTCCGGCTCGGCATTGTCTCTTTCGACACGCCAATTGAAACCTGGTCGATTGAACATCTGAAAGGCGCAATCTTCGAGCGCCTCTGCCGCTGGACATCAGCCCGGAGAGCCGGCATCCGCGGACTCAATCGGCGCTGGAGTGACCACGCAATGTTCGTGGCCATGGTCAAGGCAAAACGACTGGAACAGAACGCGAGGCACCGCCCGTGACACCAGCCGAGTTCACGCGGCATCCGAGAGACGAAGCGTAGAGTTCCATCCTCTACGTGGATACGGTGCCGTCGACGGAATTTGGCGCACGACGAAACCAAGAAGCGTTTAAAGATTCTCCTACCAGTCAATTCAGATTCCAGCCTTTGTGATTCAAGCGTTTTGCATCTCAACTTCGTCTACGCGCTAAGATAGTACTATCGCGGTAAGCAGTCAAACCATTGGACTACTTGGCAATATTGGATCTGTATTACACTTGTAAAGGTATTACGCGGTGATGAAAAATGACTACTTCTGTTCGCTTTGACGATTTAATTGAAAAACGCCTGGACGAGCTTGCGAAAAAAACTGGTCGCAGCAAGAGTTTCTACATTCGAGAATTAGTTGAAAGCCATCTAGACGACCTTGAAGACTATTATCTCGGAAATAGTGGTCTGGAGGCAGTCCGTGAAGGCAAAGAAAAAATACACAGCAGTGCATCAGTGAGAGAGCAGCTTGGCTTGGACGATTAAATATTCCGATAGCGCTCTCAGGGAGCTTTAAAAGGGGCACATCATAAGTGCTAAGCTTTTAAGCTATTTATAGAGCAATCGGGACAAGGCAAAACTGGTATGCAATCGAGTCGAGGCAAAAACAAGTCGAACGGAACTTTTGGTTTTGTGCGCGTCGCAACGGCAACGCCCAAACTCAAGGTTGGAAACCCGGTCTACAATTCCGCAGAAATCGTAAGCCAGCTCAAGCAGGCTGAGGCTGCCGATGTGTCGGTTGTATTCTTCCCGGAACTGTCTCTTACCGGCTACACCTGCGGGGACTTGTTTCATAATTTCGAACTTCTGAAAGGCGCGCGTGCCGGTTTAGAAGTAGTGAAAGCGGCTACCAGAGCAGACTTTTCAGGTTTAGTCTTTGTCGGTTTGCCATTGTTAATCGATAACCTTTTGTACAACTGCGCAGTCGGCGTGTCACAGGGCAAGGTGCTGGGCGCCGTTCCGAAAAGCTATCTTCCTAATGCCGGTGAATTCTACGAGTGGAGATGGTTTTCTCCGGGCGAGTGCTCGATCAATAACACTGTCACAATCGACGGCGATGTTGTTCCCTTCGGCACAGATATTTTGTTCTCAGCAGACAACCTGGACGGGCTCGTCATCGGGCTTGACGTGTGCGAAGACGGTTGGGCCGTCGATCCTCCATCATTGATGCATGCCATCATGGGCGCCACCATAATCGGCAATCTTTCAGCCAGTCCGGAATGGGTAAGTAAACAAGATTACCGCCGCCAACTTTTCACAATGCGCTCGGCAACGCTGATGGCAGCTTATGTTTACACATCTTCTGGTGTTCATGAGTCGACATCCGATTTGGTTTTTAGCGGCCATCAGTTAATTTGCGAAAACGGATCGTTGCTTGCCGAATGCAAACCGTTTGGTCGTGAATCACAACTGACCATCGCAGACGTAGACTTGGAGCGCTTAATCGCCGACCGAATGCGGATTAAAAACTTCGCCGATGCGCGACGAAGAATGAAAGAGCTTCCGCAGTATCGCATCGCCAGTTTCACCGTCGCAAAAACGGAAGCGCCGTCAAAGCTGATGCGCAGAGTCGATTCGCGACCATTCGTTCCACGCGATTCGTTTAAACTCGACGAGCGCTGCTACGACATTTTCAGCATCCAGGTGGCTGGATTGGCAAAACGTTTGGAGCAGCTCGGCAAGACACCGACCATCGTGATTGGCGTCTCCGGCGGGTTGGACTCGACTTTAGCGATACTCGTCGCTTGCCGAACCATGGATTTACTCGGTCTGTCGCGCGAGAATATCCGCGGTTTCACCATGCCTGGATTCGGCACCACAAACCGCACAAAGAATAACGCGTTGTCTTTGATGAAAGAACTGAACATTCGAATCGAGCCTGTGGTCGACATTAGAGCCGCTTGTCTTGAAGAGATGCGGCAATTGAAACACAAGCCGTTCGGCCGCATCGATATCACCGAGATTTATAACGAAGTCGGCAAACGGCTGACCAAGAGCGGTTCTTTCTCGATCGAAGCTTTGCAAAATTCCGCAGAAGAACTATTCGATGACGAGTTAAAAAACTTAACAGCCGGAAGTCAGGATCTGATGTTCGAAAATATCCAGGCCCGCATGCGAACGAAGATCCTCATGGATTCCGGTTTTGTATTGGGAACAGGCGACTTGTCCGAACTGGCGCTGGGATGGTGCACTTACAACGGCGACCATATGAGTATGTACAACGTCAATGCCGGCGTTCCCAAAACTCTTGTGAAATTCCTCGTCAAGTGGGCTGCCGAACACCTCTTCGAAGGAGAGGCGCGCAGAGTTTTAATCGACATTTGTAATACTGAAATTTCGCCCGAGCTTCTGCCGGCAGGGAAAGACGGTCAGATTGCGCAGAAGACAGAAAACCTGATCGGTCCGTATGAGCTGCACGACTTTTTCTTGTACAACTTATTGCGTTTTGGTTTCCGTCCTGAAAAGATTCTATTTCTCGCTAAGCATGCGGATTTCGAAGGGAAGTATACGGAGAAACAAACAGCTGAGTGGCTGAAGATTTTCATCTCTCGCTTCTTCAGAAATCAATTTAAACGAAACTGTTTGCCGGATGGACCGAAGGTCGGATCGATTTGCTTATCGCCGCGCGGCGACTGGCGTATGCCGAGCGACGCCGACCAATCGTTGTGGCTATCTTGGGCTGAGGACGAACCACATAGCACCAGCCGGGGTGGTCATATAAACAATCAAACCGCCGATAGTTCATTAGCAAACAACAATGGCGAGAAGCCTTCTGAGCGGGTGAATCAGCCTGCAGCGAAGAACACGGATGGAAACGGTGAAGCGACAAGTCCACAAAAGCTCAAACTTGAATCGACATCTAAAATTCTTCGAGTTCTGCTTCGCATTGATGAGCAGATCGACTTCATGCCCGGCGGAGCACTCGGCGTCGTTGATGGTGACAAGATTGTCGCGATTTCAAACGAACTGGCGCGCAGCGGCTACTACCACCTGGTTGTGGACAGTATGGACGATCACCCGGTCGATCATGGGTCGTTTGCTTCGCAGCACAGTGGAAAGAAAGCGCTCACAGACAAGGTCTTGCTGAACGGCATAGAACAACAACTGTGGCCGGACCATTGCGTGCACGCTACTAGAGGCGGAGAATTTCACCCCGAGCTTGACCGATCGATGGTGGCTCACACCATCAAGAAGGGCAAGGACAAACGCGTCGACAGCTACAGCGCGTTTTATGACAACGGTCGCGGAGCTGACGCAAAGGCTCGCAAGCAACACGATTTTCTCGGACAATCGACCGGGCTCGCCGACTACTTGCGCCAATGCGCGCAGAGCGCCGGCGCCGAACAAATCCAGGTCGACATGGTCGGTTTGGCAGTACCTTACTGTGTCTCCTACAGCGCGCGCGATGCGCGTAAGGAAACATTCGGCGGCCAACCTTTTAAGGTCCGAGTAATCGCCGACGGCGTCAAAGGCATTGAACGCGAAGACGGTGACTTTGAGCGTGATTTGAACGAGCTGCGCGCGGATGGAATCGAAATCATCCAGAGCACAGACGTTCTTTCTCAAAGTTCCGTCAGCGGCAACAAACAACGCTCGTAGAGTTCAGGTCTAGTTTCCAAAGGTGACCCGCCGTGCCGTGTGGGGAAAGGGGCGGAAACAGCACGCCGGAATGTTTACTGAAGACCGATTGGATGCCACCAAACCCGGTGTCGCTAGTGTCGCATTTCAATATTGGCAATATCAAAGAGTGCTATCGCGCCACCCGGCATTCCTGGAAAGCCCTGAGCGACAGCATCGTCTCGGTCGAGCCCGTCCGCGTCCGCCGCTTCATCCCGGCGATGCGCCGCCGCAACAAGAAGTCCACCGCCGCCAACGCGTCCAGCTAACGCGCCCCGGCATTCCGCACCACAGGCGGTGCAAGCTCTGATGTCAAAAAGTGCATAGCTCAATGAGCAACGGTTTCACCGTGTGGAGAGTTCAACTCCCTACGCACTTGTTTTGAAACCAACCGAACAAGTCAGAATGCGCGCGTGATCGCGCCTTTGAAGTTGTCCCGTTGATAGTTGAAAAAAGGCTGACCTCAGCCTGGCATAACCGTTTGCTATCAGCTATCAGCGGGACACTTTTTTCAATTTTCGTCCTTTTTCACATTTTCGGCCTTTAAGTGGCGGGAATTCCGAAGAAGCTGTGCAAACGAGACGCGCAGCATCGACCATCCGTTATGTCGAGAAATATGTGTGGTATTGTGTGTAAACATGCACACATATTAGGGTAAGGGTGAGGCTATGGCGACCAACCTGAACATTGATGAATACTTGCTTGAAGAGGCTGTTCGGTTGAGCGGCAAACGTACTAAGCGAGAATGCGTAAATGAGGCGTTGTCGGAGTACATTCAAAGACGCAAGCAGAAAGAAATCCTCAAAATTTTTGGCACGATCGATTTCGATTCCGACTACGATCACAAGTCTATGAGGAGGCGAGGTGCGAACAATAGTTGATACCTCAGTCTGGTCTTTGGCCCTGAGGCGAAAGTCGATTCCGAGCGATTCTGCAGTAGTTGAAAAACTGAATGCCCTGATTCGGGATGGACATCTCGTTTACTTACTCGGAGTGATTTTGCTGGAGACTTTACAAGGTATCAAATCGAACGAGCAGCGGGAAAAGGTCAGGCAATTCCTGGAACCATTTCCAGTCTTAACTCTTGAGCGTGAGGATTATGTCGAGGCCGCGAATCTCAGTTGTTTGTGCCGGAGTAAGGGAATTCAAGCTAGTACTGTCGATTTCCTGATTGCCGGAGCGGCAATCAGAAATGATTGCGCCTTGCTTACAACGGACAAGGACTTTCTGCATATTGCAAAACGGTCATCGCTGGAAATCCTGTGACGAACAAGCATCGGTTGCTCCGTGCTTTTTGATAATCGAGGCAATTGTTTGCAAACCGCTTATCACCTGGCACCAGGCCTCTTTGTCATCGGCAATCTCTTTACTATCTAAATACGTATGATTTCGTTTAGTAAAAAAAAATCAAAAAAAGAACGGGTCGAGATCTTGAGGATCTCGCCCGTTCAATGAACTACCTACGCGTGCAGTCTGCGCCTAATGAGCGCTGATGCTGCTTAGCGTCGAGGGCTACCGCCGCGATGGTCGTTTCCGCCACGGTGGTCATTGCCTCCGCGATGGTCGTTGCCGCCACGGTGATCGTTGCCACGATGGTCGTTGTCGCGTCCGCCGCGGTTCCAGTCAGGGCGAGCGGGGGTGCCGCGGTGCGAGGGGTAAGTCGGTCCACGATAAACCGGAGCGTTGTAGCGATTGCGCCAGTAGTTATCGCGGCTGCGCCAGTGGCTGTCGTGACGATGCCAACCGAAGTTGGGACGCCAGCCGCGATTGCAGTAGACCCGCGCGTTGTTGGACCAGTAGAAGTACAGCCCGGAAGTGTTCTCCAGGTAGTAGTAACGCGCGCCGTCGTGCCAGTAATCGATGTCGATAACGACAGTGGGCTCGTTGACGACGATCGGGTCATACACGATAACGGGAGGACGATGGACGATGACTGGACCGGGGATGGAGGCGCCGACGTACACGTGACTGCCAGCGCAGCCGGTGAGAGTCGAGAGCGCGAGAACGGCGAGGCCGAGATACATTTTGGTCTTCATATACAGGCGATTCCTTTTTAGTTCTAAACCCTGAACCAAGGGCGATCACGGATTCCGCAAAATCAGCAATCGGAGTTAAGAGACGCTACAAATCAGGCTCTTCACGTAGCGGGACGAGAAGATCCTGCAGAGACGAACATGTTCAACCAAGCTTTGCCAGCCGGTTCGTTTCTGAGATTCAAGAAGTGGTCTTGTCTTTGTGTATTTAAAACAGGTGCAGCGTTTGCGGGATGACAAGAAGTTGAACAGTGATTTGGATATTATGCAGTAGCCCTATCAAATGCAAGCCCCTTGAGGCTTGCCGTACCGACCCCCGGGAAAACATCCAGACAGGCTGCTGATCTTTGAAGACAAACCGACCTAGCGCAGCTTGCGCTGGTTTCTTAATCCGGTTTCATTATCACACAGGGAGCCGGAGGGAACAGCCGCGAAGAACAGCAACGGACCCGGTTTAAATGCGCGTCGGTTCGAACCTCCACGAATTCCGCGATTCCATTTTGCGTTCAGCATTAACCGTTTTGTTCTCACTATTTTGTCCTCAGAACCAAACTGTTAGACAATCGCTAGCGCTAATCCTCTGCAATGCACATGCGCCCAATCGATCTATTACTTCAAATAGTTGAATTAATTCAATGACATAAAAGGGGAGGGGGGTTTTGGAATTATCAAAAACAATCGGCTCTGGCAGCCGCTTTCGTCGGCGCGTTCAGGGCGCGACCGACGATTATGCAAAACGAAAGACGGCAGCCGACCGACGCGAAACCGCGCGCCAGTAGCTGCCGTCCGGAGAAACGCCGCACCACCTGTGGTACCGATGTCGCCTGTCCGGCGAATGCGTTTCGGTTTACTTTGGGATTTTGTCGCGGCAGGAGTTTGCCACCGCCCAGGTTTCCCCCAAGCATCGCCCTCTCGCTGAGCGCTCTTTGGTCGCGCAGCAAGCAAACTTTCGGGTTAGTCAAACCCTCCGGTTTAAGCGGGCTTCACCGTGATTGCCTCCACGGTCGCGATTGCTAATCGCTGTCGTTCCACCTGATCCCAGAACCAGGCTGACCCTCGAACCCATCTGGAGAACATGTCCGCATTCTAGATCACTGAATTTATTCAATGATCCGAAATAGAATCATGCCCCTGAGACTGGACAATGTCCACTCTCAAACACAAGTATTGTGTCAGATGGGTGAGAAGGTTTTGACCGCAGACCGGGAACTATCGGTCTGCAATCGCCACCGCCGCTCCAGGTTAGAGCTCAGTGACTCGTTTAAATTAGCGCTTCTGAACTTGGGCAGAAACGCAGTTTCGACCTCTGGCACAATACCTTGTTGTGCTTTCGAAGGAAGAAATTTGACCCGGGTCCTTCTTCCGGATGACCGGGTGCTCAATCGGCTCTGTGCCTGCCTCCCGGGCTTGGGCACCACCGGCAGCTTTGAGCCAGGCTGCTCGACCTACGACCGGAGACAACCGGTTTTCAGTCACCGCCTCAGTCTGAGGAGACCAGGCGACTTTCAAGTTATGACCTCCCGTCTTCTCGGATTAACGGAATTTGCTGATGCGATAATTGGCATTGTCTGACCTAGAATGCCATTCATCGCATCAAAACGCCAGCCTCAATATTGAGGCTCACTAACGCTTTGATGGGTTCTCCTCCGCGTGCTGATCCTCGGTCAGCAAACGTTCGGGGCTGCAGTCCACGAATGAGGGGAAGACTGTTGTTCTCCGCTATGCCTGGCGGAAATCAGCAATCCGCCGAGCGTCTCAGAAGCGGCTCGTCCATGAGCCTGCGAGCTTTCGATGTTTGTTTCCAAACATCCGGGATTGACTGCCCGACCTGCTCTGTCCATTTGTGCTCCTAACAGTGCAGGATTCTTCTCTCCGGTGCCCGCGCAGGAAGCAGCAGCGCCCCTCCCGGAGAACGATCATCAAGGCCAGTTCATGGTGCACATCCTTTCTCTTAAGCAAAATAAACAGTTCGGACCGCACCAGTTAAACGTTGTGGTGCGTTGAACGCGAAGTGCGTTTTGAACGGCCGCTCGACTAGTCAATGCTAGTTGCGATGACGCGAAGCGAGGTCGTTTCGAAGGCATCGCGACTGAGCGTCTCAGTCGTCGCGACAAACGCGAATCGAGCACGTTTTGAACATCCACGCGACTGATTGTCCCAGTTCCAGTCGCGATAAACCGCGAAGTGAGAGGTGCAGCCGGCATTCCGCACCCTCACTTCGCGCGCCGACTAGCTGTCGCCCTGCTTCTGGACGGTGAGCTTGGCGAGCAGCTCGTCGGTGGTCAGCTCGGCGGCCTTGTCGGCGTCCGGCAGCTTGCGGCGCACCACCTCGGCGATCATGCGGGCGCGCTCCTCGTTGACCTTGCGGGCCAGCGTGGTGAGCTTCCAGCGCTTGTTGACGCCCTGGACCTTGATGCGGCGCAGCTGAGCGGTGAGCTGCTCGCGCTCCTCGACCTCGCACTCGGGCGTGGCCAGGGCGTAGGCGAACTCCGGCGTGTCGATGTTGCCGCGCACCCAGGCGCTGTCCTTCTTGAGGGCGGCGGCCGCCGTGGTGAGCACCTCGAGCAGCGTCTCCTTGTCGTCGATCGGGATCACGATCGAGAAGCGGGGCTCGTCGCCGTCGCCGGGCTGCTTCCAGTCCGAGTCCGGGAAGCTGGGGCTCAGCGACTCGACCACCTCCTGGCTGGAGGGCTCGACGCGCACGCGGTAGACGCCGCGGGCGGTGTCCGGGCGGTAGCCGAGCGAGCCCTTGTCGGTCTTGAGCGGCACCACGTAGGTGTTGGTGCCCTCGGTGCCGGCCATCGGGAAGTTGTCGTCGTTGACGGTGATGTTGAACAACATGATCGATACTCCGATTGAGTGTGAATGGGGCGGTGCGGACCGAACTGGTCCGCCACCATCCCCGGTATCAGGAATCAACAAGATGGCGCGAGCCCGCCACCAGCTATGGTGGCAGGCTCGTCGGGTAACCACAGCCTGGCTCAGCTGCGTTGCCACACCCGAAGCGTTTTTCCCCGCAACCAGATCGCCGACACAGGCTCGGAGACGTCTTGCGAGTACGTGCCCATAAGCGTTGACAGCTCCGTCACGTTGGTCGCATCGCGCTTGCCGTCCAACATCATGCGCAGCTCGTAGCGGCTCCCGACCAGCACCATCGCGTGTTTGCCAAACACGCTACCGCCGTTGTGTTGCAGGTCGAAGGCATGGTCCGCGAACACCGAGTGGGCGAGCTTACCACTCAGAAAGTCCTTGAGCGCCTCGGCGATGTTACCCCACAGCAGTCCGCCGAACGAGGAAGACCACTGCCCGCGCTTGAACACCTCCTCACAGTCGCCCGCGAAGCGCATGTGGTCGGCGTGTTGCATGCGTTTGAGCTGGACGATCGACGCGCGTTGGGCTTCCCCACGAGCACCGCCGAAGCAGATGTGGAACTCCGCCTTCAAGTTGTCGAGCACTGCCGAGATCCCAGCCGTGCCCATGCGTGAGGCGTGACGGATTTCGCCGCCGATCGCCACCGCGAGGTACATGGCCAGGCGCTCCGCCACTTCGCCGTGCACTTTCGTGCGCAGCAAGTTGGCTTCGCGCTCGATCGCGCTACCAACCGCCGCGCGTGCCATCGCGTCGGTCAGGTAGAAGTCGTTGAGCAGCCGCAAAACCGGCACGCTCTGGTCGACCATCTCGAACGCCAGGCGCGGCTTCGGGAACTTGCCGTGGCACTCTTCCTCGTGCCAGCGCAAGAAGAGATTGACCTCCTTTTTACGAGTGACCTGAACCATATCCACCGCTCCTGCGACCACGACTCCGGAACGACCATCCACAGACACGAGCTGCCCGGCGAAGTCACCGACACCCTGCCCATTTTTGCGGCAGCCCACCACGCAAGGCTTGCCCAGAACACGCGCGACGACCGCGGCGTGGCAGGTGGCACCACCGGTGGATGTGACGATGGCGACAGCGGCGAGCATGCCCCGGAGGTCATCGGGCGAAGTGTCGGGACGCACGAGCACGACTTGCTCGCCACGCGCCGCCGCCTGGACCGCTTCCTCCGACGTGCACACGACGCGACCGACAGCAGAGCCCGGAGACGCCGGCAGCCCCACTCCTACAAGACGGCTGGCGACCGCCGCGGAAAGCGCTTCCGGCTGGAATCCCGGAGACTGGAGCTGCTCGCGCTCAGATCGACTGACCGACGCCAAAGCCGCCGTCTTGTCGAGCGCCTTCGCCCAGTAAGACTGCACTGCCAGGGTCACCGCCGCCTCGGCCGAGAGCTTGGCCTTGCGCACCTGCAAGATGTAGAGCTTGCCCGCTTCGACCGTGAACTCGACGTCCACGACCTCTTTGCGGCGGGCGGCCAGCATCTCGAGCGTGCCTTTCAGCTCCGCGTACAACGCCGGATTCCACATGGACATCTGCTGGATTGGCGAAGCCTGACGAACACCGGCCACCACGTCCTCTCCCTGGGCATTAACGAGAAACTCGCCCCAGAGCCCGGCTTCGCCGGTAACGCAGTTACAGCTGAACGCCACCCCGGTCGCCGAGTTCTCGTTGAGGTTGCCGAACACCATCGCCTGGACGTTGATGGCCGTGCCCAGGTCGTTGGAGATCCGGTTGACGCGCCGGTATTCACGCGCCCGGTCGGTGTTCCACGAGCGCAACACCGCCTCCATCGCCATACTCAACTGCACCTTCGGGTCGTCCACCATCGGCGCGCCGGTGAACTTGTCAATCAGCCTGCGGTAAGACACAACCACGGTCGCCAGCGCTCGTTCGTCCAACTCGCTGTCGCGGCTGACAGAACGGGACTGTTTGACACTGCTCAGCGAGCGCTCGAATTCCTCTTGCGGCACTCCCAGTACGACATCGCCGAACATGGACAGGAAGCGCCGGTAGCAGTCGAGCGCGAAGCGCCGACCGTACAAGCGCCCCAGCCCTTCAACGATTTCCGGATTGATGCCGAGGTTGAGGATGCTATCCATCATGCCCGGCATCGACACCGCCGCGCCCGAGCGGACCGAGAGCAGAAGCGGGTTGTGAGCGTCGCCGAAGCGCTTGCCGGTCGCCTTTTCGACGGCGCTCAGTCCCCACTGGTTTTGCCATTGCACCCGCTTGGGCAGCACACCGTGCTGCGCAAACGCACGCGCCACCGCCGTCGTCACAGTGAAGCCCGGTGGCACCGGCATTCCGCTTGTCGCCATCTCCACCAAGCCAGCCCCCTTCCCCCCGAGAACCGCGGGAGTCGTGGGACCAGCTTCGGTGAAGACATAGGCGACCTTCTTACCCTTTTGGGTTCGAGTGGTTACCATGTTCTTCCTCGAGTAAAAGGAATCGTTCTTGTTAAAACGTGGAGACTAGTCGCGGCAGGAGCGTCCGCCGCCAAGGTTTGTCTCCAGGCTATGTCACCTCTGCCCCGCTCTAAATCGGGCAGTTCGACCCTCTTCAAAGAATCCAATTGAAGAGCGCCGACTTTGACTTCTCCTTTTCAGGACGCGGTCGCCAACCGCTGTTTGTCCCTCTTCGACCACCGGGGTCGAATCTGCCGAAACTCGTTTTGCAGCACACGCCAATCGATTCAAACAATGTGTTGAATCCTTAGAAAAGCGCATGCACAGCCACCCGACACCATTTCTGATGCAAGGTCCGGACTGCAGAACAAAACGAAATCTCTGGTAACGACTGTTCAGGGGACACTGAACAAGCCACCATCGCAGCCTGTTGCCAGGTCGATGATTCAAAATTGTCTAAATTTAAATTTTGTCGTCATTCAATTAGATTCGATGCACTGAGTGAGCGACTACGAGGACTAACCGCACATTCGTCACGCCTCAGAGACGAACGTTCCAGAAACCACCACGCATTTACCGGGATTCTATTGCGGTATTTACAGATGGTGTGTGTGTGCTTGCGAAGCCTCTGGAAGAGCCTGCACAGCGCGTTGCGACCGAAGTCCAAAACAACTTCCAACTCAAACCTCTCTAGAAATTCTCCCAACCCGGTGCTCGCCCACACTGTTAAACGCAGTATGGAAAGGTCGAAAAGGCTGATGGGGATTGGTTGTTTCGAGCGGTTTACGGGAGGAGAATTGTAGAGTTGTACGGTTATATTACTTCGCTCTAAGCTGCAAAACAATCACAGTGCTTTGGACCGACAAGGCGAAACCCACGTCTGGCTGGGCATTTCATCTACCCTTGTGATATTAGCTGTGTATTTCACACATTAAACATAGCGGCAATTCGTTAGCGAGGCTTAACTTTTCGATATTACCAGCGTTCCAAAACGGTCACTAGCACTAGCATTTCAGAAACAAATCCCGGGCACCAAATGCAGTACCAGACCAATGGGTAAATATTTTGAGTTGTTTCGAACGCAACGAAGCCGGCTTACAGCGCGACTAACAGTGGTTTGTCGCCTGACAAAAGTGATTTGTGACGCGAAAAAAGATGATCGTTTTGTACTAGGGAGGTTAGTAATTTAAAACCAGCGATGACGATGGTTTTGGATCGCAAAGGCCAATAAAAGCAGGCGACCGATAACCACGTACCAATTTTTATGAAATCTCCTGCGTTGGATCGTGATGGTACAAGCCATCCCTGGAGACTTTGTTCAACGGAGATTAGATAGCATGTATTTATATCTCTATATTGAGGGTATGTAAGATGCGAATCCTCGGACCAAAAAAGCGGCAAGGGGCGAGGGGGGGGGAAAACGAGCTGAATAGCGATAGCACAGGCAAAAACGATTCGAGTGCTTCTTCCAACGACAAGAACGAAGGGAAAGAAGCATCGGGCTTGTCTTTTTCTATTCCGCCGGATGATTTGATCTTTGGCGAGGCTGAAACTGATAAGGCGGACGACGAGAAATCGGTTTCGATTAAACCGATAACGCCTAAATCTGATCGCAAAACCGGTGCTGGATGGATTCCTGGAAAGGACGGCGCCAGCGGTCCTGCCAAAGACGCAAGCGACTCGTTGCCGGCTCCGCCTCCGGGGTTGTTTTCGCCGGGAGCTGACCCGGTATTAGGAGCACCACCTTCACTAGGCGGTATCGCTTTGCCGACTCCACCGACTGGACTTGGCGCAGCAGCAGGGGCTCCGCCGCCGCCGGGGTTGTTTTCGCCGGGAGCTGACCCGGTATTAGGAGCACCACCTTCACTAGGCGGTATCGCTTTGCCGACTCCACCGACTGGACTTGGCGCAGCAGCAGGGGCTCCGCCGCCGCCGCCACCACCTCCGAAATTTAACTGGGCCGCACCGCAGGCGCCACCACCGCCGCCGAATTCTCCAGCCGGAGCCGGTGGTGCTCCGGGCTTAATTCTCCCCGATTTAAACGATAACAAACCACCGCCGCCTGGCTTGCCACCTTCTTTTCCAGCGCCGCCGCCGGGTCTCGCCGGGCTTGGCACTGCCACCGCGGACAATGCCCCGCTTCCGCCACTGGATAGTTTTCAATCACCGCCTGAAGGTTTTGCGGACCAGCTTCCTAACGTGCTCGACTTAACGGGCTCCGGCGCCACTTCACCTCGCACGCCACTATCGAAGCGTCCTCCGGCACGTGGGCGAATTCATAGCGAGCTTCATTTAGGCGACGTCGCCAAAACTTCCCCCGGTTCGCCAGCTGCATCGACGCCAACAGCTTCGTCAGCGGATTCTCCAGCTGCATCAACGCCAACGCCAACATCGTCGTCATCCGGTTCTCCAGCCGCAACAACGCCAACATCTTCGTCGGCCGGTCCTCCAGCTGCATCAAAACCATCTGCCTCGTTCACAGATTTACCAGCCGGTTTCGGGATGCCTTACGTGCCACCAAATCCGGCACTAGCTCAAAAATCGGCACCGGCGGCGACACCACCGACGCAGCCAGTCACACCGACTCCTGTTCCAAAACCCGCTGCACCAGCTCTGCCAATGCCTTCCCCGCCTCCGGTTATGCCGGCGCCTTCGCCATCTGAACCTGCCCGAGTGAAGCCGGAGCCAGTCGCACAAACACCGTTCGAACCAAAACCAATCGAAGCGAAACCGGCCGAACAAAAACCAGCCGAGCCAAAAGCAGCCGAAGCGATCCCGGTCGAATCAAAACTGGTCGATCAAAAACCGGCTACGTCACAACCGGCTCCGTCGCCTGCAAAACCTGCTCTCAGCCTGCCTGCAAAACCGTTTACGCCGCCGAAATCCGCACCGGCAGCTGAACCGATGCGACCAGCCAACGCACAATCCGCAAATAAATTGACTAGTTCGCGCGATGACAAAGCGTTGCCGAAGCCGAAGTCGTTTGGACAATTGACTTCGAAAAAAGGCCCCGGCGATTCACAGGTTTCCAGAACTCAGGACATCAAAGCGCCGAAACAACCGGGCAGCTACTTCACTAAGATCGGCGAAGACGACACAGATCTTCCGGTGCGCCCACCACAGACGCCTGCCACTCCGCGATTTCCTTTTCCAGACGACAGCATGCCCGCCATGCAGGCTGTTAATGAAATGCCATCGTGGGAGCCGGGGCAAAACGCTCCGGGATTCGACAATCTGCCTCCAGACGATTGGCAATTGGATGATGACGAAAGCATTGAAATTAAATCCGACATCGGCACGTACAATGACGGGTCACCACCCTCGGTATCACACACCGACCACGGCGACTCCTCTGAATTCGCGCCTGGCGCCTCAGAATTCGCAGCAGCCCCTGCAGCAGACGAACATCCTGCCGAATCAAACTATGATTCGTTTAAATCACAAGATTCTTCGCCCTTTAGCGGTTACGGATCTGAGACCGCAAGCGACTATCACGACTCATCGCAGAGCGGCACGGCAACTGAGTCTTCCGAGAACGTCACGGAAGCCGGCGACTATGCCGCTGACAGTTCACGCTATGCCGACGAACAACCGCATCTGAAGCTAGTCGAGCAAAGTTCGCGAGACTCGGAGCGATCCGTTCCCAACAGCAAACAATTCCGCGAAGCTTGCCTGGCCTCGAGCACGGCAGATTCCGCCATGGGCAATGAGAACTACAAAATCGCTTTGCCGCTCTTCAAAAAAGCGTACAAGCTCTTCAAGAAGGCGTCGGCGACTGATTCACAAGAGTTCGGTAACTGCCTGCATAAACTCGGCGATTGTTTCTATCACGAAGAAGAGTTTCAAGAAGCGCTCGATCACTACGAAGAGTTCGTCACCTGGGCAGCAACACGCGGAGATCGTCCTGACGCTCTCACCATCGTTGTCAATTTGAAACGCGCGCGCACTTTCCAAAAGCTGGACAGACTGCCTGAATGCGAGCAATCGTTTGACACTACCGTAAAAATGGCGAATCAATTTTTGCCGGTTTCGCATCCATTGTTTGCGGTGGTCTATAACAGCTACATTGCCATGATGCAGCTAGCTGGAACAGATTCGGAGCGCATCAAACAGGTAGAAGAACAGTTCGCAGAGAGAATGATGACGTCATCACGGACGGTGACAATCCCACAAGATTTGCAAGAAGAACTAAGCGCATGGACAGACGTTGAGCAAGCCGATCTCGATCGATTGGAACGTCAACGGCAGTTGCGCTTGTCGCGACAAATGTTTCAAAAAGAACCTTCTAAGTCGGGACAACTGGCTTACTCGATCAAGCATTCCGGAATTTGGCGAACACTGGCGATCACGGCAGGAACACTGGTTCTCGCAGGTGGCGTCTTGCTGGCCGTGATCGGCGGCATGGCCGTTATGGACACCGGTGACAAGAAAAACTCCAAAGCTGTCGACCCCGCACTCGCTCCTCTGGTCGGCAAAACCTATACCTCAGCCGACGGACTAAAGACTGTACTAATCGAAGAAGACGGAAAAGCCAAGATCACTTTCGGCGGCACCAACGTTCAAATGGCTGCCAAAGCCGGTCCGCCGAAGGAAGGCTTGGCCGAAGATATTCGCAAAATGGCGTTTGGAAAAACCAGCTACATTCTCGAACAAGTCGAAGACGGGCTCAAAGACCAGGATGGCACGATCCTTTATGAGCCCGACAACAAGAATTTGAAGATTCCAAAAGAGATGGAGCGCATTGCCGATCTGGCCAATTATTACTTCTCGCGACATCAGTCCAAGTATCCCAAGAAGCGTAAGAGCATTAGCGATATGGGCGCGGATGTGCGCTGGGAAAACCCGATAGGCAAAAGTGTCAAACCACTATTGAAAGCTCATGAATTCGAAAAATATGACGGTGAAGAAGAGCTCACTAAAATGTTGGAGAAGTACAAAACGGGACAGACAGTCTTCCCGCAGGACGGCAAGCCTGATGTTCCACCTGGTCTGATTGAATGTCTGAGCCTCATGCCGTTCGATGAGTATGACACCGAGGATAGTGTCGCCTTCATTGTCCGCAGCTATGACTCCAACGGCAAATTCCTGACTTCCAGCCTGCCAGGACAAGTGTTCGTGGTCTGCCAGAAAAACGGCATCAAGTTTCCTGTAATCAAACCTGAGCTTGTCAAATCTCCAATCAAGGATGCCAGTAAAACCAGCCTGCATATCAAACTACTGCCAACCCAATCTAAATAGCGCACCACATATACCACCACTTCCGGATCGATTCCGATTGGTCCGCGGTTGTGTTCAAACGGTCGTTGAACTCTGTTTTAAGAGCACTGAGATGAGGATGGACATTACCCGTCCCGCTCAATAGAATTTCTTCTACTCTTTACCATAGTAAAACAAATCCCAAAACGAAACGCACAATAACGAGGTTGTGAAACCTCGATTGTGCGCTCGCCCCCGAAGCGTTTAGCAACGGTTCAACATGAGCTACAACGGCGTTCGCCGGCGAGCAAGTAAATGCCCTTCAGCGTCAGTTCGTTGTCGACGATGTTGATTGCTTTGCGGCGCTGGTAGGCGTTGGCCAGTGGCGCAACCAGAGCGCTGTCGCCGCCGGTAGCGACGATCAGAGCGTCGGAGCCCAGCTCGCGTCGCGCCTGGTCGGCGTACGCACGAGCGATGCCGACGGTGGCCAGAAGCACGCCGTTGTCCATGCAGCTCCGCGTATCGTTACCGAGCAGCACACTGGACGGCGCCGTCGTGGCGGCGTGGTCGAGCAGAGCGCAGCGCGCAGCCAGAGTGTCGCGGGTCTGTTTCATCCCGAGGGTGAACAGCGCTCCGCGAAACGTGCCATCACCGGCGATGGCAGTCAAAGTAATGGCGGTACCCAGTCCAATCACAGCAACCGGTCGCCCCTTAGCGTGAAGCTTGAAGGCGGCGGCGGCAGCGGCTAGCAGGTCGGCGCCCAATTCATCGTTGGCTTTGAGAAGCGTCTGGTTTTTGCTTGTGATGACGAACAGCTCGCGGCCGCTCGATTCACACCAGGCGCTCACAGCCTTGGTTACTGCAGGGACTACCGAAGCCAGAACGACCGGCAAGTCGACGCGCGAAAGTGCGCCTCGAACTTTGCTGCGGACGTGCCTGGTCAGGAAGCTCCACTGCTCAAGAACAGCACCGTCTTCGACGACGGCGCATTTGACGCGCGTGTTGCCGGCATCAACGGCTAAAATCCTTGACATAGTTGCTCCCGAATTAGGCGGGGTGCCAATGCTCCTTTTGGAACAACTGGCACCCCGCGCTGGTTAACATGAGAGGATCGAGCGTTTATTCAACACTCGAGCAGCACCACAGATGGTGGCGCCTTACTTTGCGTCCTTGCCGTCACCCTTGCCATCGCTATCAGCGATGCGGCGCTCCAGCTCTGCACGCAGCTCGGCCGCGGTGCGCCTGGGCGCAGGCGGAGGAGACGTCGGGCGAGTCGCAGCGGGCTCGGTCGGCTCGACAGCAGGAGCCGGAGCGTCGGTCTTGCCGTCGCTGCCGGTGTGCTTGCCGTGCTCGACACCACCGTGGTTATCGCTGTCCGTCTCGCTCTTCGCTTCCGACCCACCGCCTGTGAAGAAGTTCACGATGGTGCGGCCGCCGATGAACAGGAAGTACAGGTAAGAGGCGCCCGCCAGAACGCGCAGAGGGAGCGCGCCGAGGAAGAGCGGAGAGGACATGACGCCGGCGAGCATGATCAAGCCGACGACAGCAGCCGTCAAGGCGTTGTTCCGGCTGACGCCGCGCGAGATAAGAAACTCGTAGACACGCTTGCTGGTTGAGCCGACGCCGATGAGCAGCGGCAGGACCAGAACCAAGCTGAAAACCCACATTCCACCTAGTCCGAACATATGCTGGTTCCTTTCAGGAAGTTGAATTGGATAGTCTGGGGACAGGCTCGAGGAGGACGAAGCGCATGCTCCGCCCTCCTTGCACTGAGAACGTTGTTCGAGCTTAGAGCCCGAACGAAACGAGCAGCTTCAAAAACGCCGCCGGCTGCAGAGCCACCCAGGTCAGAAGACCTGCCAGTGCGAGATACGCGCCGGCATAGACGATCTTCTGCCCGATTGGCACGCGGAAATACGATGGCGCCATCTCGGCTTGCTGATTGCGATACTGGATGGCAGTCCAGGACTGGCTCAGAATCAAGAACGCCATGATCATGTTGAACATGTTCAGTCCAACCAGGGTCATGAAGTAGATGAAAATCGGCACGCCGAGGAAGTACATCCGGCGTTCGATGGCGAGCGAAATTTTGCCACCATCCAGCGGTTCCAGCGGAACCAGGTTGAGCAGGTTGATGATCACGCCCCAGACACCCAGATTGAACAGCAGATTGCTGCCCAGAGCCGGCGCCAGAGCGATCACCGCGAGGCTGACCACGCCGCCGACCAGCGGTCCGGCGTAAGCGACAAAAGCCTCGTCACGGGCAGACGATGCCGACGAGAGCCGGACATAGGCGCCCAGGGGAGTGAAGATCGGCATCTCGACCGAGATGCCCTTCAAGCGAGCCGCATAGAAGTGGCCCATCTCGTGAATGAACACGAGCAAAATGATTCCGATAGCCATCGGCAGCGACTGGGTCAGGAGATACCAGAAGAGCACCGACAGAGCCATGGAACCGAGCGAGTTCAACCGTTCGTTATTCATGATTTCTCGACTTTCACGTGCGTTGAGACTTCGAGCGCGTGCACGCAGTGCGCTTTTCACTTCGTAAGAAGGCGTTAACTTAATCGGGGGCGGTGGGCTGTCGTCATGGTGATACGATGTTGTGACACAAAAGCGGGAAGCGCCATGTCCAACAACAACTACCGAGAAGATAGACCCTGGGGCAGTTTCATCATTCTTGACGATCAGTCCTACACCAAGGTCAAGCGTCTCGTGGTCAATCCCGGTCAGCGTCTCAGCTACCAGAGCCACAAGCACCGCGACGAGCACTGGGTTATAGTGCGCGGCACAGCCACTGTTACTCTGGATGACGAAACGAGAGATTACGTCTACGGAGACCACGTGTACGTGGGACGCGGCGTTAAGCACCGCATCACATGCAATGGCGAAGAACCTGTGGAGATCATCGAAGTGCAGACCGGAGACGCCTTCCCTGAGGAAGACATCGTCCGCTACTCCGACGACTATAACCGCGCCTGATTTTAGCAACGCATTTTGCAGAAGTGCTCGAAATTACGTAGTCAAATCACAGCAATTAATTGCGCTTCGCTGCCCCGCAGCAAAGCTGGACACAGCCCGGGAAGCGAAGGTGCAGCAACAAGCTACATCTTCGCCACCAGGACGGTGAGTTCAGGCGTGGAGAAACCACGCCTGAGCGGCTCAGTTCATCGACAGCAGCAAGAGAACGACGGCGGTGCCGTTGTTCAGCATGTGCGCGATAATCGGCACCCAGAGGCTGCCAGAGCGCCGGTACGACTCAGCCAGAATGGCGCCCGCGACGAAGTACGCGAGAAAGCCGCTCAGGTTGAAGTGCATGATGGCAAACGCCGCCGAGCTGACAACCAGCGCGACCACGTCTGCGGTGACCCTACGGGTGGTGCCGTTCTTGGAGATGGCACTGCGGGTCATGTTGTACAAGAAGCCGCGGAAAATCACCTCCTCGAAGATTGGTCCCAAGGTGACAAGCACAGCCAGAACGTAGAGCGGCCATCCGGCAAGCGACTTCAAGAAGTCAGCGGCAGGGTCGACAATCTCGGGCATCGGGATCATCTCGACGAATTTGCTGAAGATGATAATCACAAGCCATGTGACGACGCCGCGCCAAATCACTGACCACTTCTTGCCCTTGAAGCTATCGAGATTGAACCCGACGATTTTCTTGAGGCTGAGATTATCCTTGCCGAGTTGCCGTTTCAGATACCAAACTTCGCAGCCGAAACCGACGACAAAGCTGACAACAGAAGAGATCACCAGAAAGGGAAGGTAGTGGTCCGAGAAGATGCGCAGAGGCATGTTCGCGTCGTACAGTGCCGTCAGCATCACGAGTCCGATGACGCCGAGAGCTGAGAGAAAAGTAGCGGCGAAGTAAACGACAAGAGCGACACCGTAGGTCTTGGCTGACTTGCCGAGATCCCAGGGGAAATCTGAATTGAGCCGCGCCGTCGGATGGAACACGGAGTTCCAGGCGCGTGAGAGGAGATTGGTATTCATAAGGGTACTTTCGTGACCGAAGTTGGTCTTACATACGAGCAAACCCGACACTAGACAACACGCTTGGGGAGCGGGTTGTGACAGGGTGTTTTAGTTGGGTGGTTGTTTGTTTAGAGAAAAGAAAACGGTGGTGAAAGCAATTGGTGCCTGGAGCTTAGTAAAAACCATTAGCGCATGACAATCTTGACCAGCTCTCCTGCGCCCGCCCGGAGCTAATGTTTGTCTTATGCTGTTTTCAAAAGAGAAGATTAGAGGTGCTTATATAAACAGTGAAGCCAAAGGTAGATTAGGTCTTCGAGATCAGGATTCCATGTCAAGACCTAAACCATAGCTCTTATGAAACACCTAGCGTACATGTGCGAGCGTATTGCAAAGTGGAAATCGCGCTCGATTGTTCCCATAATGCTTATGCCGACCGGGTCTCAGGTCTTTAAGCAAACCATAGCGCAGCCGAGTGAAGCGCTCATTGCTTGTCATTAGCTAAAGCCTCGCACAGAAAGCCAAAAGCTTCTTGAGTTCATGCTCTCAACTCTGCTTGGTTTATCAGGTCAATTTAACTCATCAAACTGCTGCTTAACAAGAATCCAAACATCTGGATTCCAGATCCTGTAAACAAAAGAACATTCACCGCACAGAATCACTCGCCACTACCCGTGGTGCAAAACAGCATGTGAATGTCGCAATTGTTTCGGTATCTAGACAGTGCCCATCACCGTTTCGCTCGGAACTACGCTGGAACGTCAGGTCTCCATGTTGTTCTTCAGAATGCATTGAAACGCCAGCTCACAAAGTTCGTTCGCGCACGCTGTGTCAAGGCTTCCAATGGCTCGTTCAGGCAAGCGGAATCGGCTGTGAAGGCGTTCCAATGGCGCGTTACGAAACCGCGGCGAACGTTGACTCGCATCATTCTCGAACATATCCGTCCCAACCAGCAGTTTCATCGAGATTATCTGCTTTCCAGGTCACTGCCAAACGCTGCCACAAGCAGGTTTTCACGAAGTCCGACATTCGAGGCTGTTCTCGACGTCCTTCGCGGCAGTATCACATTCGATACCAGTACGAAAGGAAATTACCATGGCCGAAAAATCAACCCGCAAGAACAGCCGAAAACCGGCTGCTTCTTCTCGAGGACTCAATTACAGCATCACAGTTCGCATCCGTATCACGAAGTCCGTGGGCACCGTAGCTGGTGTGCGCGAATGCATCGCTCAAGCTGGTGGTTTTACCGGCGCAATCGACAGCGGTCGTGCCACGAAAGCCTACAGCGAACGCGACGTCACGATCAGTCTGCGCGACGAGCAACACGCCGAAACCGTGCTAGCCAAACTGGCTCGTATCGAAGGCGTGCAAGTGATGGCCTCTTCCAACTCGGTGTTCCTCAAACATCGCGGCGGCAAGATCTCGGTTGTGCCGAAGCTCAACATCACCTCGCGTGAAGAACTTTCCGAAGTCTACACGCCGGGCGTTGCGCAGGTCTGCATGGCCATTCACAAGAACCCCGAGAAAGCCTGGTCGCTGACGATCAAGAGCAACATGGTCGCCGTGGTTAGCGACGGCTCGCGCGTGCTCAGCTTAGGCGACATCGGTCCCAAGGCCGCTCTGCCGGTGATGGAAGGTAAAGCGATGCTGTTCAAGCGCTTCGGCGACGTCGACGCTTTCCCGATCACGCTCGACACGCAGGACACCGACGAGATCGTGCGCACGATTCAGATTATCGCTCCGGTGTTCGGCGCGATCAATCTCGAAGACATCGCCTCGCCGCGCTGTTACGACATCGAGCGCCGCCTGCGTGAAACGCTCGACATTCCGGTGTTTCACGATGACCAGCACGCCACCGCCGTGGTGGTTGTCGCAGCTGCGATCAACGCAGCGAAACTCGTCGGCAAGCCGCTCTCCAGCCTGAAGCTCGTCGCCGCCGGCACTGGTGCCGCTGGTCTGGCCTGCATCAAGTTGCTGAACGCCGCCGGCATCACCAACATCATCGCCTACAACCGCAAAGGCGCCGTACACGCCGGCAGCACCGAGCTGTCCGAGCCGGAACAGTGGCTGGTCCAGAACACGAACCAGAGCGGCTTCAAGGGCACTCTCAAGAAGGCTCTGGCCGGAGCCGACATGTTCCTCGGACTGGCAGCTTCGAACTTGCTCAAGGGCAAGGACCTCAAGGTGATGAACAAGGACGCCATCGTCTTTGCGCTCGCCAACCCGATTCCCGAGGTTCTGCCGGAAGACGCAGCACCTTACGTGCGCGTGATCGGCACAGGCGGTTCCAACTACCCTAACCAGATCAACAATGCTCTGGTTTTCCCAGGCATGTTCCGCGGTGCCCTGCGCGCCCGTGTGCCGCAGATCACCGAAGACATGAAGATGGCTGCCGCAGTCGCTCTGGCCGCTGTCGTCACCGACGACGAACTGCACGAAGACCTCGTCATCCCGAGCGTCCTCGACCCGCGCGTCGCCAAAGCGATCGCGCAAGCAGTCGTCAAAGTCGCCGTCGACAAAGGTCTCGCCCGGCGCGTCCCGTCGCCCGACGAGATTTAGTTCGAATCGGCCGCCCGACGATTCCGTTCGCCGTCGTCCGACGATTCCGTTAGCCGTCGCCCGGCGAGATTCAAACCGCAATCAGTCGCTCGACTGCCGCGAATAGCATCAGCCAATCGGCTGTGCAAGTTCGCGTGAATCATGTGACAGCAGGAGGTGGTGACCGCACCACCTCCTGCTCGTCGCTGCGACTCATGAGATTCCTCATCCGTAATGCCACGACACCACATCGAAATGCCACGCCACCACAAGCGATGGCATTACTTTTCCTCTTCGTTTCTCCAGACCCGCCTACTACACAATGTCGGCGTCCCAAAATACGACATTTGGGGAACCGGGCTTCCCATTCTTAATGTCAAGGTGTGCCCAAGTGCGCCAAATTCGCCTTTTTTTGGGGAAGCGCACTTCACCTTGACAAAACACACCTCAAATTTCGCAATTTTCCGAACGATTTTCGCGAACTTCAAATAATCGAGAATAATCGAGCCGTCCCGAACGACAAGAATCAGATCACATGCGCTTTTAAAGCGGCGTGTTCCACGGCACTTTATTCAACCCACCCGGATCCGAGATAAGCCGATGAATAGTCCGATCCATGCGCGCTCGGTCCTTTCTGCACGCTGCATCATTCCAAAATTCTCTGCCAATAAAATACTCGGTGACGAACTGTTTCCAGCCAGAATAAGCCTTTTGAATGCGTTTGGCGAATGGTCGCATTAGCTCAAACGCTTCGTCTTTACCGATATATCCAGCGGCACAACCCCATCGACAGAGTGAGATGTTGCGAGACAAATCCCAGGCCAAGATTCCACGATCGCCAAACTTATCGCCATACTTCCTCATCAACTTCACTTTAGGCGTCGTGTCAGTGCTCGGAATTTGCGGAAGCTTTTTTCGAAGCTCGCGCCACGATTGATTATGTCCATTGTTCGAGTGACTTTCGATCATCCGAAGAAGCTCGTCTCTATTAGTGATTCCCCAATAACTCTTCAACGTGCGACGTTCTTCTGCCACGTTTTTCGAATTCAAAATTCGCCCTGTAAGCGATTCAAATCCCTGCGTATTGAATTCGAACATCGTCGCGGAGCAAGCAAGCATAAACCGCCTGGCAGGGTCCTTCTCAGCGTTCAGGTGATCGTATTCGAAATCGGCAAGGTTATCAAAATCATCCGGATAGGAATAAGGACCAACGCTCTCGGCCAGCTTCAAATCGGCTCTAGCACCGGCAAAATCGTACAAACGCATTTTGGCCCAACTGCGAAGCTGATACAGATCAGCATTCTGAATTCCCTGCTGCAAAACGAGCGAACAGGCTGACTCAGCCAATTTGTACCTGCAATCGTAGTACTCGATTTTGGCACGAAGCAAAAGGGCAGTCGGATCTTTCGGATTAGCCGTATAACCCTTCGCCATATCCTGCCTGGCTAAAGCGATTCGCCCTGCGTCGAAGTACTGAATCCCGCGAAGACAAAGGTATTCAACCACCGTCGGCTCCATCGCGATCAAAGTGTTGAAGTCCTCGATCGCTTTGCGGTAGTTTCGTTTGGCACCATAAGCCACTCCCCGAAGTTTGATCGCTTCGACCAATTTGGGCTCCTGAGCGAGCGCCTTATCGAGGTACCAGATTGCGATATCATGATCGGAGCGCCATTGCTGTTCTGTTTTAGCCATTCCTAAATTGCATTTTATCGAATTCGGATCCAGCTTTAATCCAGCCTGAAAGCAACGTTCGGCCTTTTTGAAATCACGCGCCTTCAGGGCAATCACACCTTCCTCATAGTTATTGTCCGCTGGTGCTGTGGTTTTTGGTTGACCACCGCTTTTGATCTGTTTGTTTGCATCAGAACTGCGAACGACTGTCTTAGCAGATGCCGCATCCAATGCGACTCCTGAGCCGATCACTAGCGTCGTGATAAAAAAGATAGTTTTTGGAAGCATTCGAAGACAATCCTTTTGTTTCTGTTCTAATAGCGGAGAGCGGGATTTTGTGCGCCTTTAGCGTTCGACGCGGAAAAAAAATTCTGTCAGCTATGCCGGTGTCTATTACGGAAATTATTTTGCAAAACTAATCGGCGAGTAGAAATCATTCTATTTTGCAGCAACTCCAAGAGGCGTGTTCCAGGGAATCTTGGGCAGCCCAAATCTTGGGTTCATAAGCCTGCCAGTCGTGCGACCGATTCTGTGCTTGTCTTCGGCAAACTCTTTTTCTCCGAGGAAAAATCGTTTGCCGATGAAATATTCGTCGACGACTTGTTTCCAGCCGCCGCAAAGTTTTTGCACTTGCGCCGCGATTGGCATCATCAATGCAAAAGCCTCGTCCTTGGTGAGATAACCGCAACGATAGCCCCAGCGACAGAGATAAATCACGCGACAAAGATCCCAGACGCGCAGACCTCTGTCACCCAGTTGTTTATCAAACTGTTTCACCAAATTAAGTCTATAACCTGAACTTTTGGATAGTTCACGAGTTCGCATCGACTGCCATACTGCATTATCGCCTTGCTCCGACAAGCGCTTCATGACCGCGATCAGCTGTTCTCGGTTGGTGGCACCATATTTGCTCCGCAGCATGTACTGCGTATGTTTAATACTGTCTGGATTTAATTCGATTCCGGCGAGCGACTCAGAACCCTGGCTGTTGTATTCGTAGAGCGGAGCCGAGCAGGCAAGCGCAAAACGTCTCGCCGGGCTCTTCTCGGCATTTTTGTGATCGCTTTCGTAATTGACCAATGTTTCCAGTTCGTCCGCATAATCAAAGTGGCTAGAGCTTTCGGCTAGCTTAAGATCGGAGCGCGCACCGACAAAATCGAACAGTCGCGTTTTTGCAACACTGCGCAGCCAGAACGCTTTATTACTGGCGAAACCTTGATTGATGATGTTATTACAAGCCGCTTTGACGATGTCGAAATTGCCGTTGTAGTCATCGAGCATGGCGCGCAACAAAAGCGCGGTCGGATTGTTCGGATTTTTCGCATAGCCCTTAATCAAGTCGGTGCGGGCTTCTTCGATTCTGGTCAATTCAAAATATTCCATGCCTCGATGGCACAAATAGTCGATGTCATCTGGCTTCATCGCGATCAACGTATTAAAATCGCGCAGCGCTTGTTGATGCTGATCGTTATATGAATAGGCGAGGCCCCTCATTCTTAGCGCTTCTATATACTTCGGATTAGTTGCGATCGCCTTATTAAAAAACGATATTGCCTCTGTATAACCTATCTTTTTATCGTACATCGCAAGCCGACCAAGTCCGTAGTTGCATTTCGCATTTTTCGGATCTAGCGCTAAGCCTTCTCTGAAGAGCTTTTCGGTCGCACTCGTGTTGACACTGCGTGAATTGAGCCGTGACATGCCGGCTTCAAACTTGATGTCTGCGGGCGAAAGTGGAGTCGAGCTCGCGGTTTTCACAAGCTTCTTACCAGCTGTTCCATTCGCGGGCAGTTGAGCGAAACCCGTATCCTGACAGGCTATAAGACAAACCAAAAGACCGAAAATATTCAAAATCGATTTTCTAATCATTTAAAAACATGACCGTTTAATGAATCGCTCACAGTTTAGCTGATCTGGAGTAAGCTAATGGTCATCAGTTTCATTAAATGGTTTCGGTCGCAAAACATGAAGAAGAGCAAAAAAACTATCAACCCTCTCTACGTGATCGCCCTTGTAGTGTCAATCTTTGGCGGCATCGCCTACGGGACGTTCGCCTCCAAAACAACTTCTCTCAAGCAGATGTCGACAAGCGATCTGGAAAAACTGCTAGTCGACAAAGAAACCGCGCACAAAAACATCGAAGAAATCTACATCGTCCCGGATGGCGATTCACACTGGATTGTGAAACTAAAAACGATCACGCCCAAAGAGCAAGTGGTGAGATGGAAACCGTCTGACGACAACAATGACGTCTGGGAAATTGCCAGCCAATACGGGATCAAAATGCGAGTCGATCACGGCGAATCAGGTTCTGATGCGCTTTTCAAAAGCCTGTTCGGGATGAACCAAACAGACTCAGAATGATTTTGTGATTGTTTAAACGCCGGCCGTACTCATCACATGTTGAGTGGTCAGAATCGCATTTTCACGCCCGTACAAAACAGTCATGTTTTTTAAACGCGCTGCGATGTCGGGTGTGAGCGCGTTGGGCAGCATGCGCCAGACCCAGTTTCCTTCGGCTGATGCGGGCAAGTTCATGCGCGCGGTGGAGCCGAGACCGAGGATGTCTTGCATCGGGATTAGCGCGATGCAGGACACCGACGCGAATGCGGTTTGGATGAAATCCCAGTTGATGCTTTTTCCATCTGATCTAAGGTAGTTGAGACAGCGAAGTCGTTCCTTTTCTGTTTGTTCTTGATCGCGCGTATTGCCTTCACCGGCCTTGCTTTCAAACCAGCCGATGGCGGTGTCGTTGTCGTGCGTTCCTGTATAAACGACCGAGTGCGGTAAATGGTTGTGAGGCAGATCGATGTTGCAAGAGTCAGACCCGAACGCCATTTGCAGAATTCGCATGCCTGGAAATTCAAAACTGTCTCTCAGTTCTTCGACATCAGGTGTAATGACGCCTAGGTCTTCGACAATGATGGGCAGTGTGTCTCCGAAGTGTTTCTGGAGCGCGGAGAAGAATTCCATGCCAGGGGCCGGGACCCATTTTCCGTTTTGCGCTGTGGTTTCGCCGTAAGGAATTTCCCAGCAGGCAGCGAAGCCCCGGAAGTGATCGATGCGAACCACGTCGACGATTTCCAGCGATGACTCGATGCGTTTGACCCACCAATCGAAATTTTCCTCGCGCAACCTATCCCAGTTGTAGAGCGGGTTTCCCCAAAGTTGCCCAGTTGCGCTAAAGTAATCGGGCGGAACACCTGATACCACTATTGGTACTCCGTCCTCATCCAGTTTGAAGTACTCCGGATTGCGCCAGACGTCCGAGGAATCGTAGGCTACAAAGATCGGCAGATCGCCGACGATGGCGATTTTCTTTTCGTTAGCGTATTGCTTGAGGCGCTGCCATTGCTTGAAAAACAGGTACTGGAAGAACTTCTGTTCTTCCGTTTCCATCGAGTAATCTTTTTCCGCTTTAGCGATTGCGTCAGGCTTGCGCATGGCCAGCTCTGGTTTCCAGTTGTTCCAGGAAACGCTGTTGTGTTTTTCTTTGAGCACGCGGAACAGCGCATAATCATCGAGCCACTGACTGTTCTTCTGACAGAACGCCAGGAACGCCGTTTGCAGAGCGGTATCCGTCATGTTGCGGAAATTTTGAAATGCCTTGGCGAGCAGTTTGCCTTTGTATTCGATCACTTCGCCGTAGCTGATTTTATCAACCGGAAATTTCGGAACGTCCTTGACGTCGTCTTCTTCGAGAAATCGCTCTTCGACTAATTCGTCGAGACTGACGAACAAGGGGTTGCCTGCAAACGCGGAAAGGCACTGATACGGCGAGTCACCGTAGCCGGTCGGACCAAGCGGCAAGATTTGCCAGATGTGCTGATCGGCTTCTTCCAGGAAGTCGATGAACTGATACGCCTCTTTGCCGAGATCGCCTATGCCGTACTTGCTCGAAAGTGAGCTCGGGTGAAAGAGAATTCCGCTTGACCTTGGAAATTTCAATGGTTTAGTCCTTATCGCAACTGACAACAGGTGTGGGATCGAGATGGGATTCTACAAGATTTCGTCGGACCGGAGCGCACGACGATACCGGCGGTGACTCGTTTTCATGAGGTGGCTGGCTTCGCGAAGCTCACGCCAATCACTATATAAATGAGGGCCGCTCTGATGTTTATTCCAACATTTTGGGACAAAACATCAGGTTTTGGCTGAGGATGTCGGATTCAAACTGCAAATGTCGAAGATCGAAACTGGTGGATCGTGATGTTGAGGACGAAGCTTTACGGTGCTTGTGGTCAAACAGCTCTTGATAAATTCGATATTGAAGCTAATTTGATCGATATTTCGAGGCGGAAAACCGCATGGGCTCTAAATTGCAGTAAGCGCGGTGAAACCCGGGACAGTCGCCAAGAAATCGACGTTGCGCTAATTGCGATATACCTTAACCTCCATTAATTTCGTGTTTTAATTATATAGGCGTGGCACCGCAGCTAGCGCCACAAGAGCGCTAGTGTTCCAGGAAGTCAAGTGGAATCGGACTCTCGAGGGTGCGAACAGTGCAGGCCGGGGCGAATTTGCCCGGCTTTTCTTCCTGACCCCGGCTGTGTTAGGAATACTTACATTCGTTTTAACCTTACGCACAAGAGAAATCACCTGCACCAAGCCAGCTGACAAACTCACTTAGTTTCCAGCTCAACTCCCTTCGGGGACAGGTATCTCTACGCGTTTTACCAAGAAAGGACCGCAGCACCACGCGTTCCCGTTTTCGCCTTTAGGCGCGTTCTCGTCAACGAGCGCGTCTGATCAGTGCATGCACAGGAGCTTTCACAGTTCCAACGTTTGCACTAACACCAACACGAGCGATGTCAACCCGCTTGTGCTCTGCGTTCTTGCAGGTGTCCTTCGGGGCAAGAACTGCACTGATTCGACCGACTCGTTGACGTAACACGCGCCCGCTCTCTATCACGAGCAGCATGCGCGATTTTTTAACTTAAACCGAAAGGAAATCGCAAAATGAAAAAGCACATCACGATCAACGTGATGGGGCAGCTGCTCGTGGGAGATCCGTTCCATCCCGACAGTGCCGCATCACAAGAAGCACGCGCTAAGTTCGTCAAACATCTCCAGGAGATGAAGCGACTTGGCGTGCAAGGAGTCTCCATCGATTTTTGGTGGGGATTGATTCAACCGGAAGAAGGTCCAATCGATTGGACGAAGCCCGGTGCCAAGTACTACGACTGGATCGTCAACTCGATCATCGCCGCAGGCTTGAAGGTCATCCCCATTCTCAGCATGCACCAGTGTGGTGGCAATGTGGGTGACGACGTGTTCGTTCCGATCCCGAAGTGGGTTTGGGAGAAGTTGGCTCGTTTGCTCGGCGATGCGAATTTCGCAAAGTTCGTGTCTGAGCAAGGCAATGTCTGCGACGAGTTCGTCTCGTTCTGGGCAACGCATCTCATCCTGGCTGATTACCTCGCGTTCGTTAAATCCTTCCGCGATCACTTCGCGGACCGGGTTGAGCACATCGCGGAGATCAACATCAGCCTCGGGCCGGCCGGCGAACTGCGTTACCCGTCCTACAACTCCCACGACAAGGGCACCGATTACCCGACTCGTGGCGCCTTGCAGTGCTATTCGAAGCTGGCGCTCGAGTCGTTCCGGCTCTTCGCGCTGGACAAGTATGGCTCGCTTGCGGGCATCGACAAGGTCTGGGGGACGAACCTGGTAGGTGGACAGGAGCTCCGCCCGCCGTCCAATCCGAAGCAGTTCTTCGCTGACTCTGACCACATGGACATGCAGTACGGTCGAGACTTCTTCGACTGGTACGCGGAGCAGCCCATGAAGCACGCTCGGCTGGTGCTCAAGGGAGTGTTCGAAATCCTCGCGTCCGACGATTCCCCGATGAAGGGCATCGACATCGGCGTCAAGGTGCCCGGCATTCACTGGCTCACCGGTCGCTACGTGTACGACGCCAAGATGACGAGCGAACAGCTCGAAACCGAGGTGGCGGGCATCATCCAGCAGTACACGCTGGAGAACGCCACGGGTAAGGATGCCACCACGTTTGGTGCTGGCCTTGCGGACAAAGTGGCGGCTCACATCCGCACGCGTACGCAGAACTGGGCTCCTAACGTTGATGGTGGCGCGCTGATGCTGGGCAGCCGACTGGCTGAACTGGCGGCGGGGCTGATTCGGACCTCGGACAGCAACGATTGGGACAAGGACGAGGCCGGTCACGGTTATCGCCCCCTGATCAAGCTGTTCGCGGAGTTCGAAGGCAACCGCAACAGCCGCCTCGTGATGCACTTCACCTGCCTTGAAATGGCTGACGGTGAGGTCGCGGAGCGGGGTGCCGACTCGGTGGCATCGTCACTGGTGCGCTGGGTTGGGCAGGAAGCTCAGCGGCAAGGCGTTCCCATCAAGGGAGAAAACGCCGTGTCGTGGACGCTGCCCGATCCGTTGGCATGGGAGCGCATGCGCAGCCACCTGGCCTCCGACCCACTGCTCCTCTGTCAGAGGCTGAAGCGCGAGGCCACGCGTGGTGATCAGACCGGGCGGCTGGCCGGTTTGTACGAGGGTCTGACGATCCTGCGTATGAACCATGTCGCCGAGGACCCGGTGGCGAATCAGGAGATGGCCAAAACCGTCGCCTACGTCGCCGAGGGAGTGGACGTGCAGGTGGTCGAGGCATCCGCTCCGGTGGGTGAGTTCTCGGTCGATAGCAGCGACGCCGTGGTGAATGCGGACGCGAGCACGGTACTGCCTGCAGTGCCTGCGCTCGTCAAGCCAGCTGCGGCTAGCCCAGTCAAACCTGCACAGGTAGTCGTCGAACGCTCACCCGAGCCGCCGGCGCAAGCAGAAAAGGTCGCCTGAGGGTTCGCTCTCGGTGACCGAGTACCGGGGAGGGATGCGCAAGTATCCCTCTCCGGTGCGCCTTTTGGTTGAACAGTCAACACAACGCCTGCTGCCCTCCCGGGACAGCAAAGCCGTTTAACCGCCGGGAGGAAAGGGAGTTTCATTATGAAAACCGAAACATTCAGAGGTGAGCTTGTCGCAACCACTGGCTCCCTCGAGCCTCTCGGTGCGACTGTTCATCAAAATGGCGTTAACTTCGCCGTTCACTCGGGCGCTGACCGCGTCTCGCTTCTCATCTTCGCCAACGCAGGCGACATCGAACCCACGCAAGTGGTGGCGATGAACAAAACCGACCGTGTCTTCCACGTCTTCGTCGAGGGGTTGAAGGCTTCTGCCTTTTATCTCTTCACCGCCTATGGTGCCTGGGACCCGACCAATGGCGACCGCTACAACGCGGGCAGCCAGCTGATCGACCCGATGGCGCGCATGGTGGTTGGCACGAAGGATTGGCTGGCTCCGGTCGCGTTCGACAACAGCAACCCTCTCGATGCGACGCGCCATCTGCGCATCGGCAAGGTCGAGAAGAGCGTCACGCCGAAATGCGTGGTGCTCGACTCCGACTTCGACTGGCAGGGCGACAAAGCGCCCAACACGCCGCTTGTCGAAACCGTCGTGTACGAAGTGTCCGTGGCCGGCATGACCGGACGTTCCAACAGCCCGACCAAGTTGCGCGGGACGTTCAAGGGCATGGTAGACGCGATTCCGCACCTCAAGCGCCTTGGGGTGACAGCAGTCGAACTGTTGCCGATGATGACCTGGTATCGCAAGACGCCGTTCATCAACCCGGTAACCGGCGAGCTGCTCGAAAACGCGTGGGGTTACAACACCATCGCCTTCGGTTCGCCCGACGAAGGACTCGCCACCATCCGCGGTGCTGAGAGCGTCGAGTTCAAGGAGCTGATTCGCGCGTTGCACAAGGCCGGCATCGAGGTCATCCTCGACATCGTCCCCAACCACACCGCCGAATCCCACGAGCACGGTCCGTCGATCAGCCTGCGCGGGCTCGACAACAAGACCTACTTCCTGCTCGTGCCGGGGCAGCTCGACAAGTACATCAACTACTCCGGCTGCGGCAACACGCTCAACTGCAACGACCCGGTCGTTCGCAAGTTCATCCTCGACATCCTGCGTCGCTGGGTGGTTGAGTATCACGTCGATGGCTTCAGGTTCGACCTGGCCGCCATCCTCGGCGTCAACTCCGACCTCACGGTTTCGGCTGAATCGCCGGTGCTCATCGAAATCGGCTCTGACCCGGTGCTCCGGAACATCAAGCTGATTGCCGAGCCGTGGAGCATTGGCGTCTATCTGATGGGGCAGTTCAAGGCGCCCTGGTCAGAGTGGAACGGGCGGTATCGCGACACCGTGCGCGCCTTCGTAAGAGGGGAAGCCGGTCAAGTTGCGATGCTGGCGACTAGCCTTGCCGGTTCGCAGGACTGGTTCGGTAACGGTCAGAACCGTCGGTCGTCGATCAACTTCGTCACCGCCCATGATGGCTTCTCGTTGATGGACCTCGTGTCCTACGACGGCAAGCACAATCTGGCCAATGGCGAAAACGGCAACGACGGCGAAAGCCACAACCGGAGCTGGAACTGCGGATACGAGGGCAACCTCGCCGACGCGCCAATCTCCGAAGACGAGAAGCGGAACATCGATGCGTTGCGCCGCAAGCAGATCAAGAACTTCTTGACCCTGCTCATGGTCAGCCGCGGTGTGCCGATGATTGTCTACGGCGATGAGATGGGTCGTACCAACGGTGGCAACAACAACCCCTGGTGCCAAAACGAGCTCAACCAGCTTGACTGGAGCCTGCTCGAAAAGAACCCCGACCTGTTCCGTTTCGCGTGCATGATGATCGACTTCCGCAAGCGCCACTACCTCGGCGGCCGTGGGCATTCGCCTGCGTTCCGTCCGTTCACCTGGCACGGCGTCACGCCCAATCAGCCGGACTTCTCCGAGCACGCCCGGTTTATCGCCGTGGAGCTTGGTCAGTTCGATGTTGAAGGCGTCGACAAGGATCAGTCGGTATACGTGGCAACAAACGGCTACTGGGAGCCCATCACGGTGACGTTGCCGGAAGGCAACTGGTGCCGCATCGTCGACACGAACCTCGCTTCCGGCGAGGACATCGTGGAAGATGGTGCCGTCACTGTGGTAGCAAAAGAGTACGTCCTGCAGCCGCGCTCGACCATCGTGTTGATGCGTAAGTAAGCTGAGCGTTCTCGATAGAGTACAGGTGCTTCGGCGCTTGTGCTCGGGGTTCTAAGGCGACGGTAGCGAAAGCTGCCGTTGTCTTATCAACGCGGGGGCGCTGTCGACGCAAGTCTTCAGCGCCCAAACAGGCGGCGGAACTCATGTTCCATCGCCTGGCAGTCTGGTGGCAGGTTCAAACCCTGTCGTGGCTCGAGGTGAGTCGTCCAGGCGGGCGGCTCGATTTTCTATAACTGCGGAAACGACTGCGCGAACGTCTCGCGATAGCCGAATCCGTGCTTGCAACCCGTGGATGGACCGGTAGACCGGACACCATCTGCATCTCAGGAGAATTGAGTTTATGAATACCAACAATCGTCAGAACCTGCAGTGCGTCGCTCGTGGTGAAGGTTTCGTCCCGGTCACCGAGGCGACCTACTTCATCCACCAGGAACCGGTCCACAGCGGTCTGTTCGAGATGATCGGCGGCTCGTGGCAGCCCGTGCACAACACCGACACGTCGCTGCGCGTGCGCACCTGCGTCAACCGCGACGGTCTCTTCCGCGCCATCGAGGACATGGAGAAGCCCGCCCGCGCCGAGAAGCGCTACGTCGGCATCTTCAGCGCCTACCAGACCTCCAGCGAACGGCACCCCTCGATGCCCTACTACCCGCCGATGTGCCCGGCCTACACCAGCGTCCGCCACTTCGAGACCGACAAGGGCCCCGACTTCTACAAGGACGCCGGTAGCCGCCGCACCTTCAAGTCGATGGTGGTCAACGCCGACGCCCCCGAACTCGCCGCCGCCTGAACGTCGCTGCACCATAACCGACCGGGGGACCGCCGTGCTCTTTTGCATGGCGGCCCGCCTCCGGCTCTTTTCCCGATCACGAGACCTCGTTTGAAGGAGACAACACATATGAATGCACTCGCGACAGCACCGAAATTCCCGGCTATAACCGCGGCTTACGGATCAAGCACGCCTGGGTCAACCAAAGGCATGATGCTGGTTCGGGGCGAATTCGGTCACTCGACAGAGCATGTCGACTACGCCGACATGGAAGTCTGGTTCAGCGCCAATCACCCGGAGGTCTTCACCACCGATGGTGGCAAGCGCACCTTCGACCTCGAGCGCGTCACTGAGACGATGCTGAAGGCCTACTTTGCGCACGACCGCAGCAACAAGCCGTTGCCAAAGGGCTTCGAACTCGGATGCATGGTCGACACGACGAAGCATCCGTACTTCAGCTACGCTCGCAACTTCACCGGCTGGGCGCCTGCCATCGCCGCTGGTGTCACTGACGTCGACGGACACGTCCGCATCGAGACCATCCCGGTGAAGTAGTGACTACCGACTAGCCCCGCGCCTTCAACGGCACGAAACGGCATGAAAAGCGGGTGGAGCCTTCGGGCTTCCACCTTGCTTTTCATTCGAACCAAACCTACTATTTACATTAGTTGCTCGAGATTAATCTCCACGACTGGGGATATGAAGGGCGAGATTCCTTCTACTGTTTCCACAGGGCGTTGATCTGTATAGCTGCGGGCAAACTGGACAGAACGGGCTGGAGTGCGGGATTACAATGCTATCAAGTAAAAGTGGTGCCTTTTGCCGCTTTGTTGCTTCAGTATAGGCCGAACGAAAACACTGCGTTTCGGGACTACGACTCGATTTTCTTTAACGCAAACATTAGGTTTTGGGACTCGCCTATGTTGTTACAATGATTTGTTTAGTACTCGCGTTTATAATCGTGTAGAAATTCCATCCCGCAAAACGATGTCCCAAAGCCATTCGCGACCGTCGGCACAAAAAATTAGAATCTCAGCTGATCAACGGTGCGTTGTATGGATCGAAGAGGATTGGCGAGAACCGTGCCGCGCACAAAATTCACGATCGCAAAATTCAAGAAAAATCCCGAGCAAACTTCAGCGCTGTATTCCATGTCGTCGTCGAATCCAGTTCTCTTGCAAGCTCGGATGTCTTTAGCAACCTATAATAGACCGGTCTATTTTAAGCCCATAAAAAAAGATACACAGAAGTGGAGCGCATCAAGAAGATGATGCGCTCCGGTCTGTTCTCCCGACACGCTAGGCGTGAACAGGTTTACCGGCAGCCAACAGTTGTGCCTGTTGGATGCCCGAAAGCCTTAGCGGCAGATGCGGCGATAGCCGACGAGGTAACCCCAGTTGTCGTACACCGGCTCGCGAAACTCGCGGCAGGGACGATAGCGCTGCGGCGGCGCGCAGTCGTAGCAGGGCTGCTGATAGCCGCGTGGACGACCCTGGTAGTGGCGCTGGCTGTCGAAGGTCTGCTGGTCGCCGATGGCGCCGCCGCCCAGAGCGCCGGCAGTGGCACCGATGATGGCGCCCGTGGCATCGCCGGTGATGGCACCGCCGATGATGGCACCGCCAGCGGCGCCGATCAGACCGTATTGCTGTCCCAGGGGAGTGGCGCATCCGCCCAGAAACAGGACGGCAGCCAGAGAGAAGATGGAGAGGATGGTACGCATGATTAACTCCGTGACCCGAAAAGGGTCAAAATGTAGTATTGATGGGCTCAGGCCGAGGCCCGAGTAACTGCCGGAACGTCTAGAAGCGATCTCTCGCTTCTAGACTTCATCCACCGAGGGTGGACGTTTGTTTCACGTTCGCGAAAACACGAACGATTAGCTCAGCCGACGAGGCATGTTCGGTTCGGCTTTCAGTGCCTCACTGACAGCTTCGGCACCGATTTTTGAGCTGTAATCACCGATGTGGCGAGCGGCAATCTCGACGATGACGAAGAAGCAGTATTGGTTCCGCAGCTCGGACAACAGAGCGAACGCCTCATCGGTGAAGATGGTGGCAATCACTTCGTCGTCCTTGAGGCGCTCAGCGGCGGCTCGGTACTTCATGGCCAGCGGCCGGAGCACCGATGCGACCGAATTGCGATCGATCGAACCAGGCCATTGCCGCATCCACTCGCGCCCATCGATCTGGGTGCGGCAGACGGCAACGAACTGCTGGAAGTTTTCGCTACTTGGAGAAGTCAATTGAGTTTCCTCTTCGAGTTGATGGGTTTAGGCGCACTGGCGAATCATCTCGAGCAGATGCCCGAAATCCGCGCAGCTGGTCAGAGGGTTGATGCCTTCCTGGAACAGACCGTGGTTCTTGGTCAGCTCCATGACGGTAGCGTTGAATCCGGCGATCAAGCCAGACTGTTTCTGCAGTTCAGTGAGCTTGAACCGCATGGCGTGGACGTCGGGCACGTGCGCGTTGATGTCGATGTCGGCCTTGCCCTCATCCTTGAAGTCCATTTTGCTGGAATCACGGCAAAGCAAACGGCGGCCGACGCGGCAGAGAAACGCGTTTTTGCGCGAGTCCTTTCCGGTCGAAGCCACTCTGACAACAGTGCCTGCTCCGCCCGAGAAGTGCTTGTGCACCCAGGCGGTCGGGCAGCTGCCAAACTGGCTCAAAGCGCCATCGAACAGATAACGACCTTGATACACCACCGCCTGAAGAAGACCGGGAATGGCGCAGGTGGCGCGGATTGCCAGGGAGAGCGGAGCCGGTTCGTCAGACAGCACAGTGAAGCTGCCGTCGAAACCATACTCATAGACGCCGGTGCTGGTGAACATGACGTGCGAGTTTTCACTGACTGCCATGGTCCAGAATGCCTCGGGCCAAGTTTTGACCTGACTGTCGATCAGCTCACCAAGCCCGTCGGTATGCCTGAGACCGCGGCGCAGCATGCGGGCGACAAACTTGTGTGCCACACTGCGCTGTCCGTCCAGTTCAGTGGCAAAAGGACGAAGCGGATCACTACCGCCTTTGGCAGGCAGCAGCAGCTTCATGAAATCCAGTGCCATGGTGGTTTCGATAAGATTGAGGGGGTCGGCGTTGTCGGCCAGCAGCAGCGCCGGGATGGCACCACCGCTGATACCACCGATCGTGCTCCACTGCTTCAGACCGGAAAGCCTGAGAGCCAGCGTTGCGCCTAGACCGGTCAGAATTGCCCGCGAGCCTCCTTGCTCGATAACTAGATGTCGATTGTTCATGATGTCCTCCTGATAAACCGCGCCGAACGAACCCAATGTTCGTCCGGCGAGTTCGTGAACTCGAACCGCATGGGCCGCGAGTCCACGAGGACATCACGGCACTATGCGGACCCGAAGCGGTAGTCGCTTGCAATCGACTTCATTCGTCGTCGCAAGCGTTTGGGATGTTTCAACTTTGGGGTCATAGTGCTCCTCTAAAAAATGAGGTCAGTTACCGGACAGCCTTGAGTTTCGCAACCCGAGAGAGCTTGTCCAATGCTTTCGCCTCGATCTGGCGAATCCGCTCGCGCGAGATGCCGAACTGCTGCGCCAGATCCTCCAGCGTCAAATGTTCGTCATCGTTGAGAGCGAAGCGCCCGGCGATGATGACACGCTCGCGGTCGTCCAGAGCGTCGAGGGAAGCCCGAACGACAGCCTGCATCTCTGCAGTGATGACGCGGCTCTCGACGCTTTCGACCGAAGTGTCTTCCAGCATGTCGCCCATCTCGGCCGAGTCTTCCGTGTCGCCGACCTTGGCGTTGAGCGAGACTTCGATGAGCGCGAGATCGGCGAGGTCACGAACTTCCTTGACGGAGACGTTCATGAGCTTGGCGATCCTCTCGTCGGACGCGGGCTCCTGGTTTTCGCGCAGAGTCTTGAGCGCCTTCTTGAAGGCGGCAAGGACTTTGCGCTTGGTGGCCGGGATGCGCACGGTGGAGTGATTGTCGCTGGCGAATTCCTTCACCGCGACACGCACGTACCACCAGGCGTAGGTCGAGAAGCGGGTCCCGAACGTACGCTCGAACTTGGCGGCGGCCTTGATCAGACCGACGTTGCCCTCCTGAACCAGGTCCTCGAGCGGCACACCGTAGCCCAGGAACTTTTTGGCGACCGGAATCACCATCTTCAGGTGGGCGGTGACAAGCGCGTTTCGCGCTCGTTCGCCTTCGCGTCCGCCCTTCTCCATGGCGACGACAAGCGCGGTTTCTTCTTCCGGGGCGAGAAGCGGCGCCTGATAGGCACGCTGCAAGTAACCCGTGAGGAAGTCCGAATAGTAAGAGTTAGGATTGTTCATCCAAGATTCCCTTCTTCTGAGCGCGTTGTTGACACGTGTTCGCCAACGTTTGGAACGTCGGCAACAGAAAGTCCGCCATCGGTTGATACGCACCGCGGGCGGTTCATCTGTTTGTTCGACGAGCCAGGAAACTTCGCTGCAAGAACGAAGTTGCCTCGATCGTCAATTAGCGGTTGTGGAAAGTTCGGTGGCTATCCGAACAACGAGCGAAGAAACTCCGAGCAACTTCGAGGTTACTTCACAGCGAAACTGCTCGGAGAAACCGGAAGATAAGATACCGGGCAGAAAACGCCGGCGGCAACAAGATGCCACCGCCGGCGGTTACTCAGCAATCCGCGAACCAGTACGCTTCCATCTGCTTCAGCACGTCTTCCGTGACAGGGAAGTCAGGCGTGGACGGGACCACGGAGTCTATGCCGCACTTGGGGCACAGCGCCGTGGTTTGTCCGTCGGTCCACTCCTTGACCTCGCTGGGCGGGAACACTGCCAGGCAGTAGAAGCATCCGGCGGTCGCGGACGTTTCCATCACATCGCGGTGCTTGGTGCAACGCTTGTGAGCGGCTTTTTGGTCGAATTGACGCATGTCGTTTTTCCTCGGTCATTCCATCAGCCGGATGCCCGAAGACCTGACGAAGAGCTAGTCTTCTACAAGTCTCGTGGACCGCACAGGGTCGCCCCAGGAGTTCTCTGCGCGAACGCTTCGAACCGCCCGTGGTGGCAGCCGTGATGGCGAAAGTTGACCGACCTAACTGCTGTTCATGCGAACTCTCTCCCGTTGATTGAACGGCATCCAGCGCTGGACGCCGTTCGGGGTGATGCTCCGTGTTCCGGCTCGCGTACCATCGCCACGATTGTGTCGACGTGACGCGAACCGGATTGCGACGACGGAGCTTTCGCCGTGTCGTTCGACGCCTGATGCAAACGTCGCTTTAGTCGACGCGTGCGCAGTTCATCGTTCCGTTCGACGCCTGGTGCAGACTGGTTTTGTCGACACCAGATGTCGTTCAGTCGACGCCTGGCGGCGTGACTTACTTCTTGCCGCCGGGGACCTGCATGGGCTCGTCGGTGCCGGTCTCGTACGCCTTCTTGGTGTCCGAGGTCAGCACGATGATGTACATCTGGTCGAGGGCAGCCTGTCCGCGCTGGACGCTCGCACCGATGCGGGCGTTGAGCGCCTGCGACGGGAAGAAGTTGCCGAGGAACATGCTCTTCACGAGCCCTTCCTGGCGCCAGTAGTCGTACACGCGCAGCATGTCGATCAGCTTGGTCTGCTTGCTCTTGTAGGCTTCACGGCCGGCGCGAACGAAGTCGACGATGCGGTCGTAGAGGTCGAGCTGGCCCTTGAGGTCCGGATAGGCTTCGGTGATCGCCGAGAACATGGCGCCGCCGGTGCCGGGTTCCATCTTGCCCTCGTAGCGACCCTTGACCGCGTCCGAGATGATCTGGTCGAGCTTGTCCGACTTCAGATTGGCGACGCCCATCTGCTCGTAGAAGGACGACTTGAACGAGGAGAGCTCGTTCTGGTTGTCGAGGTACTGCGCGGAGAGCGCGGTCTCCATGCGGATGCCGTCGTTGCGCATCGAGTTGACGTAGCCGTACATGCTGAAGGCGCCGACGACGAGAGCGACTACGACGCCTAAGGTGATGAGAAGACCCTTGGTCATGTGAATTTCTCCTGACAGGAAAGAAGTTGTTGACGTGAAGCTACGCCACCAGGGATGGTGACGCAGCCGAAGTGAAGAAACCGACTACCGAACCGCAGCCGGACCGAAAACGCGGTACCCGAGTCCGCTCGACGCGCCGATGCCGATCACGGTGACCGCCACAAGAACCAGGCTGAGAAGCGAGGTGATGGCGGTGACGTTGACGGCAGCCAGAAGCGCGATGATGGCAGCGCACAGGACGGTGCCTGCGATCGTGCCGGTGACGACGGGACGGTCGGGTCGGAACAACGCAATCGCGCCGCCGATGATCGCACCGAGAACCGAGCCGATGACGAGCGAGCCGACAATCTTGGTCGGGTCACCATAAGCCATCAGATTGACGACCATTTCGAACGCGGCGCAAAATGCGGCGCTTCCGAGGATTCCAGTGAACATGTTTTTCAAAGCCCCATTCCTTCTGTTGGGAGCTGTGCCATACCGAATAAATTCGGCGGTGAACTGGAGGAGCGGAGCAAGCCCACCATTCCAGCAAATGTTTAGTTCGCAGGACGAACCGGCAGCGGCAAATGATGCCACCGCTGCCGGTATCGGGAGTTGCTTACTTCTTGCCGCCGGGAACCTGCATCGGCTCGTCGATGCCGGTCTCGTAGGCCTTCTTGGTGTCCGAGGTGAGGACGATGATGTACATCTGGTCGAGCGCCGCCTGGCCGCGCTGGACGCTGGTGCCGATGCGGGCGACAAGCGCCTGCGACGGGAAGAAGTTGCCGAGGAACATGGACTTGACGAGCCCTTCCTGGCGCCAGTAGTCATAGGCCTGGAGCTGGCCGATGAGCTTGGACTGCTTCTGCTTGTACTGCTCGCGGCCGGCTTTGACGAAGTCGACGATGCGGTCATAGAGGTCGAGCTGACCCTTGAGGTCCGGATAGGCTTCGGTGATCGCCGAGAACATGGCGCCGCCGGTGCCGGGGTTCATCTTGCCTTCGTAGCGACCCTTGACCGCGTCTTCGATGATCTGGTCGAGCTTGTCCGACTTCAGATTGGCGACGCCGACTTGCTCGTAGAAGGACGACTTGAACGAGGAGAGCTCATTCTGGTTGTCGAGGTACTGCGCGGAGAGCGTGGTCTCCATGCGGATACCTTCGTTGCGCATGTTGTTGACGTAGCCGTAGAGGCTGAAGGCGCCGACGACGAGAGCTGCAATCACGCCGAGCGTGATGATGAGGCCTTTACCCATGAGATTTCTCCTGACGGAATTGTTGAGATTGGGGTTGAAAGCGCGGCACCAGATGCGGTGGCGCACTCAGAACACAGAGCACGAGGCTGCTGCGCAAAACAACGCGTGACCAGCCGGAGCAGACTGGCGTTTGGGACGGACGTACTTAACTTAACGCCGGAAGCGACGAAAAACGTTGTCGCCGGCGTAGATGCAGATGCCCCACGCGATGCCTGCGAACAGCAACATCACGGATAGGATGCCGATCATCTGACCGGTGGTCGGTTCGATTTCGGTGAGCAGATAGAGGAAGCCGCTCTCCCCGTCATCGCCCTTCATGCGAACGCGCTCGAACTTGTGCTGGCCCCAGAGAACCTTCTCGAGCACGCTCGAGCTCAGCTGCACCTCGACCTTGTCCGTCGACAACACCTTAGCCGTCGGATTGCCGAGCAGCGTGCCCGGGTCGAGGGCGACGCCTTTGAGGTCGTACTGCAGCTGCAGGAGCAGCTGTTCGTTGCCGAGCGGCATGCCGGTTGCAGCACGCGCCCATTCCGTCACCTTGCCATCCCTGGTGCCGAGCACGACGACCACTCCGTTCTTCGACAAAGCCTGCTTACCGAACTTCTCCGATTGCCAGTAAGCCACGAGGGCACCGACATAGTTGTCCGGGTTGTCGACCTTGTTGGCGTCCACGATCACGAGGTGCAAGTCGCCCTGCAACTGCGTTCCGAACGCCGCGTTGAAACGGTTGGTAGCCATTCGCCAGTCACCAGCCGGCGGATTGACGCCGACGAAGTAGGCACGGTTGAGGAAGTAGAAATCATGAAGATTGGCATCCTGCGCGATTGCCGGCAGGAGGTTGGCTTTCGTGTACTGCTCCACCTCGGTGTTGAAACGCTTCATGATCGAAGCCTGCGACGCCAGGATGAAGTTGTCGTACGACCGCCGAGCCGTTACCGGTCCGGGATTGCCTGCTTCGAGCCGCTCGCGAACGCGCGACCAGAAGTCGGGCACACCGGATTCGTAGTGCGAGGGCACGCGCGTCCAGCGGCGGAAGCGGTGATTGTCCGGGTCGGTGGGCAGATTGTGCCAGGCGATCGTGTATTCGCCGAGCGTAGTCTGCACCGTGAAGGTCCACTCGTAGTCCGTGTAGGGACAGGAGTGATACTTGGTGCGAGTGCAGGTCTTCGACACATAGCGCCGATTGTTGCCTTCGCCCTCGTAACTGCCGCACTCATACGGTTCCTGGTAAGGATCGCAGTCATAGCAGCGCTTGCACCAGCCGTCCCGTTCGCATTTGATCTTTTCCCACTTGACGCCGGTTTCCCAACCAGTCCAGTTCTCGGTGAACGAGGTCTGATTGTTGATGGCGACGGTGCGACCGACATAGGCAGTGCCAGGAATGACAAGAACGAGCATGACGGCAGAGGCGATCAAGAACTCTTTGTTCGTGATCTGTTGCACGGAGCCGACTTTCTCGAGATAAACCTTCGCCGCATAGCCCACCGCAAGGGTGATGGCAGCAGCCAGCAAAACTAACAGGATCATGTGATCTCCTTCGAGAGGTTACGAAATGCACGTCGTCCTCTTGCGGCACGGTTGGAACCGGTCCACGAGAAGGCGACGAACTTCGCGTTCTGAAAACAGGGTTCGGACCTGCATCCAGAGGTTTCTAGTTGCTATCGCCTGATGATGTGTTCAGCCCGCCCTGACAACAAGGAAGAACTGGATATTGGTAATTCAGGTGGTTAGAGAGTTTGCGGGATACACACCAAAAGATATTTGTTGTCAAGCGATAAGTATTGGTATCACTAGTGACCCGTGTGAAGCACGCTTAACATCTCTTGTAACAGCCCTTCATACATGAGAACAAAACGTTCAAAGTCTTATCCAGGCTGCGGTTTCGAACCACGCCGCCCTCGCGATTCCCAAATCGAAAGCCAAACTCCCGCATTCAAAAATATCGGAACGACCTAGCTTATCTTCGCGAGCTTTTTTAGCTCCAAGATTTTCAAAACGCAAAAGGACGCGCTTGCAAACCCGGCGCTACCATCGCAAATCTACATAACCATTGCGAAGGCTTTTGCTAAAACCACAAGTCCAAATCTCTATCGTTCATCAAAACGCCCTCTCCGCCCAGCTTCTCAGACATCACCCGGCTCGAGTACCAGCGCATTTGTCAAACAGATTTTGTGTAACGATCATTACGAAATCGCTCCTGAAGCACATTACGAAAATAAACGTTCCTTTTAGAGAACTTTTCGCTAGGTTTAAGTCCTTACTTCACTTCAAAACTCCAGCAGAAACCAAGCAAACAAATCAAACAAGCTTTAATCAATCTCCCCCAAGCCGCACACTATGCCGCCGGAGATGCACGCACAGGTGAATCGCCATCACGACTCGTCGGATGTATCACTCACCCCGGTGACTGCCATCACGACTTGTCGCGATGTTTCGCTCACCTCTGTGCCGAGTTTGTTTGATGCTGCTTCGAGGTGCTCACTAGTTGTGGTGCATCTTCTGCTGGTTGAAGCCAAGTCGAGAGAAGGAACTCAGGGATGAATCTGCCCGATGACGATCCGCTGTTGATGACTGTCTGGAACCTCGGAAAAGGAACGCAGCACATGCACCTTACCGAAGAACCTGGCTTCGACAGCGCTGAACTAGCAGCCCTTACCACCTTTTGGACGGACGTCGCCAGTGTCGATTTGAACGCCGAGAATGCCCGCAAGCTTCTCGACCTCGCCAAGGTCGTTCCTGGTTTTCCGCCCGCTCGTATCGAAGCCGCCGAGCAACAGCTCGCGCGACTTCCCGTTGTCGAACCCGCGGTTTCCGCGTAACCACAAGACCGTTCTGCACCACACCTGGTGCCGACAATTCACAACCGACAGCTCGCGGAATTCCCTCGCCGAGCCCGCGGTTTCCGCGTAACACTCGAACGTCCCCGCACCACTTCTGGTGTCGGCATGTTCACAACCAGCAGGATTCAGGATGCAAAAAACTGCCATCCACTCGCTAATCGGCTTGAACGGTTTCCACTCCGGCATCGCCACTGCAATCATTGTCGCATGCGCTGACCGGCAGGCCGCCACCGTCTCTCGTGCGCATCACGAAGAGCGCATGGTCGCCCCGGACCGTCTCAACGACGAAACGCTGATCCGCTTCCTCTCCGTGATCGGCGACATTCCCAACAAGGTGCGCCAGGAAATCGGCGTCTCCATGACCTGGGATGACGACCACGTAGTGCCGGTTATGCTGCTCTCCCACCAGGAGTATCCCGGACCGAAAATGCGCTCGCCGTACCAGCAGCCGGAATCGAGCCTCTCTGTCGACCGTTTGTGCTTCGCCGCTCCGCTTGTGTATTCGTATCTCGAAGACGCGGGCTACCAGCCGCATCTTAAGTACGTCTACAACGGCGACATCCGCACCTACTCGCTCCAGATCGCCATCCGGATCAACACCGGCAAGTGATTGAGAGCGAGTACAAGTGATGAACCAACGCGAATCGCTGAAAACGGTCATGTGTCAAACATGACTGTTTAAGCGGTTCGCGAACGCTCGTCATACGACAGCAACATTTAAGAAGAAAGACAAAAATATGCTCAACCGTATCGGCATTACTCTGGCCGACAACACTGGCACAGAGAAGGAGGTGTTCGCATCTCGCAAATCAGCAGTCGTGGTCAAGCTCCAACAGAAGATCCCCGAGCGGCTCTCTGTCCTGGCGACGCCCATGCCCAGCTTCGATCCGGACAGCGATTTCATTATCGCGCTCGTCCGTGAGAACGAAATGACCCGCCTCGAAACCATCCACGGCACTGCGCCGGCATGGGCTCTTGAAGGCGCTGTCTGCGTTCCGCCCGGTACCGCCGTTCTGCTCGCTTCAAAGAGCAATTTCTAAGAACGAGCCTGCCGCCAAGTAATTTCCGCCCCGTCATACCCCGCGTCCTGACAGCGTCAGCTTCGCGGGGTATGACGACCACTGATTTCAACTGGAGTACTATATGAAAATCGCAATCGCTCTTGTGTTGTTGGTAATCGCACTGCAATTGATTTGGAACTTGCGGCGCGCCAGGCTCGGTCTTCTCAACGTCCGCGCTGTGAGCCAAAAGGATAAGCCCACCGACGACATCATGAAAGAGTTCGGCCAACAGCGTGAGCTGCTCAAAGCACTTGCAGTCAGATACGCTCAAACCAATCGCCGCTCCGACAGCAAAACCACCTGGATGGTCGTCGAGTTCTGGAACGAAGAGTCCATCAAACGCCTGTGCGAATTCGACTTCCACAGCGCACTTGCCCTCATGAAGCACGCGGTTAAACAAGCCGAGTGCCTGTTGGTTGACTGCCAGAGTGCCACTCCGTCCGTCACTTCCAACATCGTCGACGCCTTTCTCGAGCGCCAGCGCTTGAAGGTCGAGCTGAAAACCGCTCCGCAATTACTCTGAACGTCCAGTTCCCGCAGCACATCCCTCAACTTGATTCAAAACTCTCTGGAGATACTTATGTTAACCTTCGCAGTTTGCCTCAGCGTGGTAATCGGCTTTGTGATTGGATTTCGAAACGCCGGCGTTCGTCTTGCCGCTGCCAATGCCCCTGGTAGTTTGACCCGCATCTGCATCAAGGGCACGATCGGCTTTCTGGTTCTATCCATTGCCGGTGTTGTTTTCTTGTTTATGTCGGACGCAGCGATCGTCTTAGCCTTCGGGTCACAAACGGCTGGCTATGCGCTTCCGATGATGATCAGCTTCGGACTGCTCGCTGTTGTCGCCCTGTATTTCGCGGCATACCTGCTTGCACACAGCGCAAGCTTGATGCACCACATCTCGACGCGCGTTCAATCATTACCGTAATTGGACAGTTCGTCCTCAGCAAGAAGTCGCTCTTTGGGCTTCTTGCTCCTCAACTTGTTTTATGCTTCTATATAGTATAAAGCCAAGAATGTCCAATTCTCCGAACCTGTATAGTGGGACAGGATGCTAATCCCCGCCGCCTTTCAAGGTTGGTATCATCCAATCGTGCACGGCAACTCGTGAAAGTCACCATATGCGGTGATTAGAGCGATATGACCGTCTGGACATCGATGGTTAACTCAAAGTTAAGGCTTTGCGGCAATTGTCAAGCAAGTGGTAATTATAGGTACATACCTTCAATTCGTGCACAAGGAAATATACTGATGAGTTTCCTGGATTCGATGTTTGACGTCGACCACAAAAGCCCGTTTCACAACCGCGATGACTGCTTTGAATGTCATAAACCCAATTTGGGGTTCATGGTTGTATTTCCGCTCTTGGTGATCGTCGTTTTTGTTTTGTACGGTTATCATATGGCGTATCAAGATACTCCGCCGAAGCGCGTTTTTATCAATGATATCGATAGCTCCAGCAGTTCTCTCGGTGTAGCGAAAGCCAAACCCCTCTCTCAAAAGAGCGGCGTGAAGAAATCCCATCCACTTGCCCGACAGAAGGCTGCCAAATCGCACCATCAAGAAGCTCGACACACCAAGTAGCTGTCAACAGACTTACGATTTTTAGCAGTTGCTCTCCACATTACTATCGCTTGTCGTTTTTCTAGCAACAAGAAAACAAAAGCGAAAGCTGGAAGGGCAATGCCGTGAAAGCATTGTCCTTACCAGCTTTCGTTTGTTATCACTGCGCAGGAAGTTTTCCCTTTGGGTGCGCAGGGGTGATAAACGTCTCAGGTCAATTCAAATCGAACGCTTGTCCTTGCCGTACGAAGCCGGCGAAGCCGTCGGCTTTGGCGTCAGGGAGCGGAGTATCGAAGTAGTGGTAGAGCCACATGCGCGCCTTCAGTTTGGCGGGCAGGTTTTTCATGTCTTCGTAGTGAGCGTGCACGCCGGTGCGGAACGGCGAGGTCTCGCAGTCGTGAAAGATGATGTCGGCGGCATTGTAGAACGTTTGGATCGACGACGGCGAGAACTGCGTATCGGTGGTCAGGAAGACCTTCTTGCCATTAGCAGCCGTCCAGAACAAGCCAAAGGAGGGCACGATCTCGGTGTCGTCCACGAAGTGCACCGTCTGTACTGTCCGGAACGACACGCCGTTGAATTTGAACGGACGATTGGCAGCCAGGGAGTGCAAGTTGAAGAACGTCCGCAGGCTCGTCTTGATGTTCTGGATCCCGCAGCCACCCTTGAGCATGCCCCAGAGATCCTCCCGCAAGGACGATCGCAGGAAGAGGTCGAGCTTCCGCTTCGCACCGCTTCCGTCGACGAAGGTCGGGTCGAAGTAAGTCGCTAGAGAGAGCCATTCCATGCCGCCGGCGTGGTCCGCGTGCAGGTGACTGATGTAGACGGCGTGCAGATCCTGGTACCACATACCGAGAGCGTGAAGGGCGTGACGTGCGTCGCTGCCCGCGTCGATCAACATGCGCTTGCCGTCGATCTCAAGAACCATGTTTGACTGGTAGTACTTCCGGGTGAAAGCACCACCAACACCAATGAATGTCAGTTTCATTTTGGATGACCTTTAATGTTCCAGTTCTCGATTGCCGAAAATCGGCATTTGCGTAAACGGAACGGTTAGTAGATACGTGTAGCTAAAGACGGCTCGACTACTAGGTTTCGAGCGAACTTGAACCACGCGCATCGGGGTGACAATTGAACCAGTTCGCTACGCTGCCTAAATCGCAGCGGTGTTAGCTGGAGAGCAGTTCGTCCTGCACTGTGGCATTTCACAAAACACGAATGTTTTGCAGCCGATCAGGTTTGGTTAATAGAAATGGTTCTAAATTGCGCTTCAAAAGAAGAATGGGAGGGACCTGAGTATGTTGGACCTCGGTGACCAAGAGCAAGGCCCCCGGTAGAGACTGTGCAGACCTGCTGTAGAAATTCGCATCATTCAAAGAACCCGAAAAAACCCACCATGACGGCAATCTGCCGAGCAACAAGAGGAAATCCATCAAAAATGAAACTTGTCCAGAACCAGCTAGTACGATAAGCGACTTGGATATTGAAGCAGTTTCAAAGCTGCGACTTCCTGCATGAGAGCTGCCTTCTGGCGAGCACACGGAAATCCTGCTGAGCGGTTTCTCATATTGGTTGCTAGCGCTAGCGCGCGAGGCTTCAGCGGACCATTCTAGTAAAGAATCGATAAGAGTTACTCGTGGTGCCGCCTGCGGCGGTCACAAAACGTTTAACTCCTAATTTCCTATTAATCGAATTTGGTAGAGTTCGCAAAACTGTTTCATCCACCAACTCCCGTAATTACTAGCCTCACAAACACACATCAGCCGATTCCAGTCTCATTCTTTCTCGCAAACGCGTGACGGGATGATATCACTGGTGGTGTCGTGTCAGTTGGCGGATGTTTCAGTTTTCACAGTCAAACGGCCAACCCGTTCCCGCTAAAACTTATGGAGCATCACACCATGTCCGGTTTCATCAATCTCGTCTGCGACTACAAGGACCCCGGCGACCTCGCGTGGTCCGAGATCCTCTCAGCACTGGCGGATGAAATCCCGTCTTCCGTGCGCCTGATTCAGACCTGCGTCGATTCCTTCGATACGGTCGGAACCGGCTTCACCGTCGCCCAGCTCGCTCGTCGCGCTCGCAAGTCCCAGGGCAGCAATCTGCTGTTCGTCAACTGCGCGCCGCGCCGGGACAACCGTTCCGCCCGCAGTGATAACGAAGGCGAAGGCCTTGTCCACGTCACGCTCGACAACAATGCCGAGATCCTCGCCGTCAACAGCGGCTTCTCGTTGTCGTTCGTCAAGCCTTACATCAAGAAGATCACCGCCACCAAGGCATCCGCCAAGGGCAGCCAGTTCCGCTCGCGCGACAACTTCCCCAGCGTTCTCGCCAAGTGCCTCGCCGGCGACTACGGCTTCCTCGGTGACGTCCTGACGCTTGACGCCGTTCCGGACGCGCCTCCGTCCGCGGTGGCATACCTCGACTCGTTCGGCAACATCAAGACCTCGATCCGCACCGGCTCGCCGCTGCTCTCCTCGCTGAGCGCCGGCAACCGCGTCCGCGTGATCATCGGCAACACCGTCCGCTACGCCACCGTCACCGGTGGCAGCTTCAGCGTCCCTGAAGGCGAACTCGCCTTCGCCCCCGGCAGCTCCGGCTACGAAGCGCCGTACTGGGAGCTGTTCAAGCGCGGCGGCTCGGCATGGTCCGAATTCGGCGGCCCCAAAACCGGCAGCAACATCGAAGTCGAACTGGCGGCCGACTAATCGCGGCAAGGTCTCGAATCGCAGTAAGTTCTAGAAGCGCTCTGGCTTTTGGCGTTTCATAAAGCAGTCGTGACTGCGTTCTAGTGCGACACCCCGAAGGGGCGAGCTGGTCATCCGACCACTCGCCTCTTCGGCAAGCCTTTACTCCTCATATCCTTTTTCATTTCCGGACGCTTGCTACATACCGTAGTACCAGTGCGCCAGATTGGATACCATCAATCCCCTCAGGTTGAATCCATATACCGTTGATCTCACGAATCTTGTATTTAAGACAGCGACATGTCGAAGATGGCTGATGTTGCCTATCTTGGGAGATCGCACGGTGACTAATTCATATCCGCTCCTTTTGCCGAATTGTTTAAACACTCGAGGCGGAACCGGAAACCCAGTGTTTTCGTTATTTAGTGCGATAAGGAAACCGCCAGAATGCTCGAAACGCAGTGTTTGCGTCTCGCCTCTAATGAAGCAACGTTTTGGATAGAGCCGGAATTATTTCTTGAATTCGCTGTCAACCCATACTAGTTGGCGTTTTCGCATTAGTTCTTCGCTCGATAAAAACAACATCCGGTTGAAACAACCGAAGGAATTTGCAGCTTGGTGTAAACATCTGCTGCTGGAGCCGTTTCCATGGAGCTAGCGCGAGCTACGCTCGCCAGCCTTTGGTAGCACTACTGGAAACGCCCTTTCGCGCAAATTGACAAAGCGTCAAGGCCCCTCCTTGAGTGACGCTCCGAATGAACGTACGGTCGAGATACATCCCGTTCGCTCAAACAACAAGGAGAAAGAGCAAACCCAGTTAACAGACCTGACACACCAACTCTGTTTATCCGTATTCGTGCGGTCGATCGTGACAGGCATGAAGGAGACGGGGACTACGTACGGAGCGCTGGGATCATCACGTTCGTAAACAAAGCAGCGCTCGCTAGGTTCTTACTTCGCGTTGGTTCTAGTGCATCCTTAAACAAAAGCAGCTCTCTGAGTTGAGGCGCGTTTGACCGCGTTCCTCAGCGAAGACTGGCTGCGTTCTATTTCAGCGGCGCGCCGCGACACTGCGGTCGCATTTTTATAACTACACACGAAGAACCGGCTTTGATGCCGGTTTTTTGCTTTTTGGAGAAACTAAAATGTACGAATTAACACCAGCACAAAATCGAATTTACAAGTCAAATACACGCGGCGAAAACGCCGAAGTCATTCAAGCGCCGGTTGGGCAGCTGGTTTCCGTGTTCGGCGAAATCACTTTAAACGCACCGTTCGGTTCAATTGTTCGAGCTGAACGAGGCAGTATTGTTCATGCCCAAGCTGGAGCTGTGATTCAAGCCTGTTTTGGCGCCACGATCATTGTCGAAGGGAAATGCGTGATTTTTCAGTTCGGCGGCGCCAAGATTGAATACAAGACTGACGCGTTGGTGCTCTCGCCGAGCGCAGTTAGCAGAACTCCGCATCAGTTTTTGACAGTTAAGCAAGACCGAACTTTCGGTGACAATATGGTGCTAATCGTCATGCCCGGCGTTTATGTGCGCTGCGGAAACAATTGCCACATCCTGGCTTTCGACGACACGATTGTGGAAACAGGCGATTGCTCCCGAGTCCTTTCAGATAATGATTGCGTCGTAAAAACTGGCGAGAACGGCTTCATAAGAGCGGGGAACAACAGCTCGATTTATGCAGGCAAGAAAAGTCGCATTAATTGCGGCGACTTTTGCACAGTGAAAACTAGCGGTGACTGCCGAATTACAGCAGGCAAAGAATTAAATAGACGTCTGGTAAACGGCTAACAATCTCTCAGGAACGTCAATGCGGACACTCCGCTTTTGGCGCCCTGAGCGCGATTACGAGAACTACTACTTCACTTCGTAGTGCAAAAACAGAAGGGAAGTCAAAAAAAAAGATAACGCAGAGCCCGGGTTTCGGAACACCTGTGTTATCTGCATAGGTATACATCAAATCAGCGAGACTCAAAGATGTCGCATGAATGACGGGTCTTCGAGCCTTGCTTCATTTTCATTTGCACGCCCACGCTAGTTTCTGTGGCCGTGCAGATTTGCCGGATGCAACTGCGATTTAGAGCAGGTTGATTACTTCAGGAGAGCGGACAGTTCGGACTTCGCCGCATCTAAGCGCGCTTCGGCTTGAGTCAGGGACTTCCTCGCCCGCGACCTCCTTAACTTCGCGGTTTTAACTGCATTCTGTATTGAAGAGGTGTCTGAGACTTCATCATATTGCACGCTCAAATACATTCTTTCATTTTCAGCGTATTCCAATTCTGTCAGAGCCGCAGGCACAGATCGACGCGCTGTGTCCAAGCGTTTCTTGCTCTGCCTGACGGACTTTTCCGCGGAATCGACTGTTTTTAGAACTTGGACAATAGCCCTCTTAAGTGACTTGATTTGATTTGTTTTTCTCATTTGCTGTTTCCCTTACTTACTTTATTTTGCTCGTTGCTTTGCCACTTATCACTCACCGCTCAAACCAGTAAATGTTGAAATGATCCTCCTTGATCAGCGACAATGGTTTTTGCCGCTTGGCGTCAGACAGATTTGCCGCTTGACTGTCGCTGAATGTCACTAGATCTTAAATGTCTGAATCTGTATTTGCAGAGCTTGCGACAGTACGATTACCGCC